>Ga0307380_10003742_pt1 | contig 20855 bp, 13 predicted proteins | sample UN3MG_FD_202239 | JGI IMG/M metagenome (GOLD analysis project Ga0307380, IMG submission 202239) | Soil microbial communities from Risofladan, Vaasa, Finland - UN-3 | ecosystem: Environmental > Terrestrial > Soil > Coastal area > Acid sulfate soil | place: Finland: Risofladan, Vaasa | collected... | reverse complement strand
TGCTATGAAAAATTCATTGAGCTTGCACCTCCGCAATGCGCCCCTAATGTGAAATATGCAAAAGAAATTATAAATCGGCTTAGAAGCATGATTTGAAGGGTAGTAGATAACCCTTTCACGAAATAATAATATCATCTGCACTAAAGACACAAATCTTTCGAAGAATCACCGTATTAAGAATTTCTGTGCAAGGCTGTTCTAATATATCATTTTTTAAGGAGCGAAGAATGTCGCATATTTTTGAAAGCTTGCTGTAAGAAGACCTATTTGAATTTTGATTGATAAATATTAACAATGTCTATTCTTTCTTTTCTTATCCAAACCCCAATATTCTCCTAATCTGTGACTTTACTAATATTTTACCATCTTCAATAGGGATGATGTGATTTAAGAATAGAGTTTTTATTGAAGGTACTTTAACATTTATCTCTCTAGCGCAACTACATTTTTGATTCCACATTGTACCAATATTGTATCCCATACCCCCACAAATTTTGCATTTTGGGTTGATTAAAGTCCCTCTTTTTTGACACCCAAAAATAGCTTCTTTTAAAGTAATATCGAGTTTTATTGGTGGAGGCAACATTGAGATTATGGTATTGATAATCTTTTTTTCATTGTTGACGCCAGCACATCCCGATCTATGATACCGCTCTCTATTTTCCATAATTTTTCTAGCAATTTCTTCTTCAGCGGCGTCACTACGCATCCCAATACCTCCCAGTCCAGATTCATGATATTGCCTATGAACTTCTCCCCTAATTACTTTAACAATATCCTTTTGTTTATGTTTAAACCCTGTTTTTAATTCCTTCTTAATCTTCTCAAATATTGCATTAGCATTTGCAGGTATTTCTTTAACCTCCACAAATTCTAAACTCTTAACATGTATCATATCACCATCCTTACTATCAGGAGGTATTATAACCAATGGTGTCTCCATACCTTCTTTAGCTTCATCTTTGGTAAGGGGTATTGGAAAAGCATGTTCTCTTATAATATTTAAGAATTCATTGACAATTCTTCCTTCATTTACGTCATCAGATATTTGATACTGTCTGCGAACTTCTTCTCTAATAGCCAGAATAATATCTTTATATTCCTTATTACTATACTTAAAATCTGTTTTTAACTCTTTCTTAATCTTCTTAAATATCTCATTGGCATCTATTGGTATCACTTTGACTTTAATAGTAGCATCTCCCTTTAGTCCTGGTATGTAGGCGTGGGGATTGTCTTTGTATCCTTCTACTATAACATCTCTATCTGATGATGTATTTGGGGGTACTGGGATTTCAAATCTTTCCTCTTCTTCCTTTATCATAGCTATTCTTGTTAACGGATATTTTACACCCTCTTCGCCTTCATCTTTTGTGATTAATACGTAATCTTTTCCTTCGACCTGAAGATCCTTTCGCTTTGGTTTCTCTTTCTTAAGAATCTCGTTTTTGATATGGCCCCTTCCTTTCTCCTTAAGAGACCAATAACTATCAGTTGATTTCATGAATTTCTTGACTAAATATGAGATATTCCCATAATATTGTTCATCAATTCCCCATTCTCTAAAGATGTCCGTTATTGCGTTCTTAAGATACACGCGTTTTCGTTTATCTTCCGTATCTATGTTTGTATGAGCAGTATTGATTATCTGATATATCTCATGAAATGATCTAAATTTCGAGCTTTTATTTCCGAAAGCATCATTGACATCTAGTTGGGGGGCATTTTCATCTACTCCAAGGATGTCATAATATTTCCCCTCTGATAATAGGCCATTATAGTGTTCATATATTGAATCTACTTCTCTGATATTTCCTTTCCATAAACATGAAAAGACTCCGTTTTCATCTATTTTGCAAGATATTTCTATATTCGTTCGCCTTTTAGTAGGCGACATTTTTAATATATGCCACTTATAATGCTCTGTGTCTTTTAAAACCTGAAATTCTGTTGATATCTGGTTGTTAAAAGTTGTGCGGATGCTAAATTTTATCTCTTTTGTTGGAAACGGTGTGTTCTTTTCGAATGGAGTAACCATCTTTCTACTACCGATTTTAAGATTCCAATTGAATGGTGTTACTCTTTCCTCTGGCATACTACCACCTCCTAATTTTTGATTGCCCATATTCATATTTGTTAGGTTGATCAATATGTCTATGAACTCCTTTTTTTCGACAGATTATCAGGATATATTATGTTATGTAAACAAATCTAAGAGGATCTGCTCTTTGATTTTTACTTGTTTTTATATATTTATCTCGTGTTTCTTTAATAAAAATTTAATCTCTTCTATGCGGCCTTCAATCCTAATATATTTTTTATTATCCGATAAATTAGGATCGTCTATTGCATTTTCCACTTCTGATATTTTTTCAGAAATATCATGGGAGATTCCAGAATCTTTCCCTATATCTTCAATAGCTCCAATTAGTTTATTCGCGTTTATAATAGTCATATCAAGTTCCTCATCAGTGATTTCAATCGTTGCGTTTTCACAAGCCGTGTAAAGCTCTTCTGACAAATCCTTAACATTTGTATAATATTGTTCTGGGGCATCTATCATCCTTTTGTTCAACTCATCTATAAGTTCCTGATTTTTTTGATCAATATTATGACGTTCAGCCTCAACGGGCATTCTATACTTAGATATTTTCTGATAAAGCGAGAACGCCGCCTCCATCTTTTGCCACGCTTCGGCCATCAATGATTGTACTGCTAACGCTTTCATTTCATCTGGGGACAATCCCTTAGTAATGTCATCTACTAAGCCTCTCATCTCCTCTTCTGCTTGTTTTTGTACTTCAATATCTTTTGCTTTTTCTTCTTCCATAGTCAGAACCTCGGTAATCGGTCTTTTTCTACCGTCAATTTCTTCTTTATCTGCCTCAAGTCCGACGAGCTTGAGACTTTCATCCACTTCTTTATCCGTCATGGTTACAGACAATATACCATCATGGTCTAAGTCAAAAATGGCATCTATTTCCCGGGGTTTAGGTGATGCAACTATTCTAAATTCATATTCTCCTAAATTTATGTAATCTTCCAGATCCGCCGGATTTATTTGACCAACGACTATTTTCGCGTTCTTTTCCATTGGTCGTAATTGAATAGTGTAATTACCACTAACCCCACCTCCCGAATATTTAGTACCCTTATCTATCAATTTAATAAATACTGGATTTGTATCCATATTTTTAATAATCCCATGAGCATAAGGTGTTCCCTCAATCATATCTACTTTTTTCTTTTTCTCTTCGCCATTCCCTATAGGTATAGGTCCATTGCTATAGATGCCAATCCAGTGCGCTGCGCCAGTTGCAACACAAGTCATCGGATCCCAAGCCTTGATATCGATATTTCTCAGAGGTTTTCCCACCTCTTTCTCAATCATTGTTTTAATGATTGGCATTCTTGTTGGTCCACCCACAAGAATGACATCATCGATATCCTCTTTTTTAAGATTTGCTTTTTCTTTTAAGTCTTCTAACGCCCTTCTAATGACTTTTCTACATTTGTCAATAACCGGGGAAATCAATTCTTCCAGTTTTTCCCTTGTAAGTGGAATATCAAAAGTTTCCAGTTTCCAATCCATCGAAATTCGGGTAGTTTCCCTTTCGGACAAACGAATTTTCGCATGCTCAACTTGTTCTCTCAATTTAATTAGCGCTTCACCATCATTTTTAAGATCTATATCAGACTTACGTTGAATTTCTTCCAACACATAATTCATGATTTCGGCATCCATGTTTGTTCCACCAAGTGAATTGTCACCCTCATAAACCAATGGTTCAAATTTGGATTCAGATTCGCCTTCATCTTCGTCATAAATTACGGTGCCCTTTTCTTCTTCATCTACTGCTATAATTATCTCCTCTCCCATAACCTCCTTATATTTCATTATAACGATATCAAGAGTTCCTGCGCCGATGTCAAAGACCATAATATTTGGGTTACTTTTGTATACTTTTAGCTGTGTACCAGATTCCTTAACCATATATTCCACCTTCTCATCACTAATCTCCCATTTCGTGCTACTTACTTTTGAAATTAGCGGATTACTAGCTAATGGATAATTATTGTCCTCAAATGCCTTTCTCAAATCAGGAGATAGTCTCTCATCTTCAAGGTCGGTTTTAAAGTCTGAACTTATACTAAACAAATATGGGTACATCTTTTCCATTCCTACCATTTCGCTGTAAGTAAGTAGTGCTGCAGCAGGTTCCACAAGTACATGAACCACCTCCAATCCCGCGACCTCTCCTGCTTTCCGTGTATACTTTCTTTTATCATCATCGAAATAGGCAGGCACGGTAATAACTGCGCGGTTGATGACTTCATTTAAATTTTTTTCAGTATCGTTTTTGATCTGTCGTAGAATCTCTGCCGTGACTTCGTGGGGATAAAGCGTTTTATTTTCCAATTTCAAGTTTGCATATCCATCCTCACCCTTAACGATATCATAGGAAAGATTGAGCACCTGCGCTTCCTTTAGCCCGTCTTCATATTTTTTCCCTATCAGCCTTTTGATATTGTAAAAAGTTCTCTTTGGATTTGTAAAAGATTGGCCTCGGGCTGCCTCACCAATATATGCAACATCACCTTTTTGATCATATGCAACATACGAGGGAAGAACATAATTTCCCTCAATTCTACTAGACCCAGAAAATGCAATTAACTGCGGTCTCCCTCCTTGTATAACCGCTGCCGACGAGTTGCACGTACCTAGATCGATTCCGACTACCATCTCACTCATTTTAACTTCCTCCTGTTTAGGTTTTTTTGATTATGATATATAGATTTTATATAAAAAATACAATCAACTTTCCAGATATTTTCCCGTTTTATAAATTTTCTTATTGTTCTCAACATATACTAACGCTTTTCTTATTACTGTTGAACCATATATATACCCTCTTCTCGCTTCTTGCTTTATTACAACATTCTCCGATAGATCTCCTCCATCCACTATTTCATGTTTGTATGGGTCAAAATCCTCACCAATTGATACTACCATTGCTGAGATACCCTCGGCTTCTAAAATATCCTGTAAGCGATTGTATATTGATTTAATCCGCTTTACTGCTTTATCACCTATCTCTGGTTCTTCAGAAATTGTGGGTTCTAAAAAAGGTTCGCAAGCATCAACGATTTGCAATAATTTATCAACAAATTTATCATGTGCTCTTCTTTCTTCGCGGACACGCAAACCGTGATCCTCAAAATCTCGTTGTAGATCTTGTAGATTATCTTGTAATTCGCCTATTTTTGTAGCATATAGATTCAATTTTCCTTTTAAAGCCGAAAATTCATCATCTGGCTTTTTTTCCGCTTTAAATTTAAATTTGTCACTTAAATCCGTCAACTGCTCTTTTAAAACTGTTATTTCAGTTCCATTTTTGGTCGTGTTGATAAAAAGCTCTCCTATCAGCGACAAAATACCCACTATATATGTAAGATAAACGAAATTAACCAACGGATAAAACCAACTTTCTACATAATGCGCTTGAAAAATAGCCACAGCTACCAAAGATAACGTCATTCCAAGGGCTATTAAATACACGGATCTTATTGACGGCTTTAAAGTTATGTTCATCCCCGCAAATATTAATGGAACTCCAATACCTACTTTTGTAACGACTTTGGATATTTCTTCGCGAGGCGAAACTAAGTTTATTCCTAATAGAGAATATTGGATTACTCCTAGTAAGCACAGAATAATTCCTATTATGAAAATTGCTAAACCCAAATGCTTCAAAAAATTCGAACTATAGATATTTTTTAATATGTCAAACATATGATTCTGTTTATTTGTGTTTTGCATTTTTTCTCTTCTCATGATGTCCCCCTTCTTCATTTTCATCCTTTTTCTATTTTTGGGATGGATACCAATGAATCACTTCCACAATTAGGACATTTATTTATTCCTTGTGTCCACCTACAATCATGACAAAGGAGAGACCTACAATACGGGCAACTAGCGCCTAAAGTATCTGGAATATCTTCAGTAGGATAAGCTGTCACTCTCTGGAAGCTGAAAAAGTGTTTGCGGGTGAAAAATGGTAGTATAATCTTTCCACAATTAGAGCAGATACCCTTTCTCACAGGCTCTTTCCCAGACAATTTTTCAGATATTCCCATTTTATTTACCTCCTACCATTTTCAGCTTTTTTCTTGTTTCCTTCGGGTCATCTTAACTTGAGTTTTATTCACCTGATATATCTACCAGTATCTTCATCTAATAGCTTAACCTTTTTCTTCACATCGTATTTATCAATAATGTCCAATAATTCCTCGAATATATCTTGTTCACCGCTTTCATAAATCTGCCTTCTGGCAAGTTTAAACCATGGAATAAGAGATGTTTTGCATTCTGATAGAACTTTTAAAAAATCGTGCATTTCTATCTTTCGTTCTGGTTTGCCTTCTAATTCCTCATCTCTAGGAATCGAAGCAGCTTCTTCACAGATTTTTTCAATATCTGCCGATGAATAACCTTCTGTTTTTTCTACTAAAACATCAATATTAACATTTTCTGCTATCATTTTTTTTCTATCTGGGTGTTTAGTTGTATAAGTCTCAAAAATCTGTTTTCTGGCTTTTTCATCTGGATTAGGAACTAGAATCTGTGTAGAAAATCTACCGGATCTTCTTATTGCAGGGTCAACAGACCACGGCTCATTAGTTGCTGCTATAACTAATACCGCCTCTTTCATCCCTTCAAAACCACCAAATTCTTGTAAAAATGAATTGATTAACTGTTTTTCATAACCTTTGGCATCACTACGCCGGCCACCAATAGCATCAATCTCATCTATGAACAGGATACTTGGTGCATGTTTTTTTGCGGCATCGAACATTGCTTTTATATTTTTTTCGCTCTCCCCTACATATTTACCTAATATTTCACTAATTTTTTTTGTTATAAAAGATACACCACACTCACCTGCAGCAGCACGCACTACAAAGGTTTTACCACAACCCGGGGGTCCATAGAGTAATATACCTCCTCCTGCCTTGGTTCCGTATTTTTTATATATCTTAGGTTTTTTGAGAGGTTCAATAATAGCTTTATTGAAACGTTCTTTTACATCCTCTAAACCCCCCACATTTGAGAAATTAATATCAGTTTTTTCAACTGGCACGATTTCATTAACCTTTTCACCCCCAAATAGGTTTAGTGGAATAGATTGGGTAGAGGGAGTGGGTTCGCTTATTTCAGATACTTCGAATTTTGTCGTATCTGTGATTATAACAATCTGATCGGGGGTAGTTTCACTGATTTTTACATGTTTTATTCGACCATATTCCGGGATATCAAGTCCTTTATTTATAGGTTTTCCAATCAATGTTTTCTTGATTTCATCAACAATTTCCTTGATACGTTCCGTGTTCTTAACTTTTTCTAGTCCGTTCAATTTGACAACTTCTGCTTCAGAAGGGCGCATTTCTTCAACCGCAATCTCGTCATCTTCTTCAAGATTCAAATAATTCTGGATAAATTTGTCCATGGAGATGTGACCATCTCCATCCTCTATCCTCTTTATGATCGCACCGCACGATTTATTTTCATCAGCGGAATTTATTAACTCTACAATATCTCCTTCTGAGAGATCTCTCCTCTTCGTTTTAATCACAACTTTTCTAGTTCCCTGCAACTTTGCATCGAGTTTTTCTACAAATAATTTCATAACATCATCCTCCTTCTATTTACCATAGTTCCTAAAAGTGAATGTGAGATAATGTCCTTTGGGCTTGCTGTAGGCAAATGTGAAAACATCTCCATCGTTCATTATTATTCTTGGAGGGAGATCCCTTCCGATTCTTTTCCATTCCTTTTTTGACTGGTCGAATAGCACCCATGTTCCATTTTCACTATTTAGGTCCTCCAAATAATACCTGTCATTTTCACGTATAATCTTGCAATGCCCTTTCCTTCTAGGACTGATTGAAGGAATACATCTACTTATGAATCGGTGTGGATCCTTGACATTGATGTCCGCCTTACTGTTTTCATCAGTTCTTCCCATAATAGTGTACTTTTTTCTTATTGGATAATTGATACCTTCTATATTTATCACCCCACCCCTTAATATCTCTGGATGCGGTTCCTCATGTTCTACAGCCCATATAAATTCTCCGACATTTTGATATCTCTCTTTCCAGTCTTTTTTTGTGGCAATAAGTACTGTATCGTTGATTGCTTCACTTACATCTACATCAACCATCGGAGAAAAGTCACCCCATTCTGTTGGCCACTTTCCCGTCAGCAAGAACCAAAATAGGGTTCCTATTGAATATACATCCCCCGTGGGAGTGGCAAGACCCTCGTTATATTGTTCGAACGCTGAAAAATATGGATGTCCACCTCTTGTCCGTTTAACATCCACAACATCTTCATTATTATTATTGAAACCATCTATTGCCAATCCAAAATCGAATAGTTTTATACTCAGTTTATTTTCCATCACATTATCCGGAGATAAATCTCTATATAAGAAACCATTAGTATGCATGAATTCAATAGTTTTAGCAATTTGGAGGATAATCTTTTTCGCATCATTTTCAGAGAGGGGGTTGTCTTGATATCCTTCTAAAGTTTGCCCATCTAAAAACTCTTCAATTAAATAATTTTCTCCTTCATACGCCCCAAAATCCAGCGATTTGACTATATTTTGATGTTCCAATTTTGATAAAGCAATGTATTCTCTTTCAATATATTTGTTTTGTTGTTTAAATTCTCTTTCATTTGTCTCTCGGGACTCTTTAGGTGTTTTTATAATACATTTCTGACCGTTATATTTTCCTAAAAATATTTGTGCCATTCCTCCAGATGTTAAATATTTAGAAATATGACATACATTGTTTTTTGTTTTGATTTTAAGTTTGCCCGATTTTGACCCAATCAAATCCTCTCTAATTTTCGCCATCCTATATTACCTTCTATTTTTTATTGTAATATAAACTATTTGATTTTTGTTAAATCTAAACCACAAACCGCTAATATGATAATATTTTTCTTTTTATCCGCTTTCAAGTCGTTTAATAGCCTGCTTAATCATTTCAACACTGGGTGCATCTTGTGGAGAGGCCAACTCTATAAATTTTTTAAAGCATAATATTGCTTCTTTATTTCTCCCAATACTTACAAGAGCAGTTCCTTTGCAGTTCCATGCTTCACTACGTTCCAAATTTATATCTAAGGCCTTATCGCTGCATTCTATTGCTTCTTCATAACTTCCGAGATTTATGAGTGCACCTCCTTTATTAATCCATGCATCTTCAATTTGTGGATTTAACTCCAATGCTTTATTAAGACATTTTATTGCCTCTTCATGTTTTCCAAGATTTATGAGCGCAAGTCCTTTATTATTCCATGCCTCGGCATGCTTTGGATTTATATACAAACCTCTATCAAAGCACTTTATTGCCTCTTCATGTTTTCCAAGATCTATTAAAGAAAGTCCTTTGGCATTTAAACTCATTATATCAGTCATCAAATCTTCATCTATTATTCTCCATGCCTCATCTTTGGGATATGGCAAAGAATCGTATGGAGGATTCCCCCTCCATTCAAGCTCAACTTTCGCCATTTTTCGCTGATGCTCAAAGCGTAAAGGCTCTAAATTTACGTACACACCTATAAGGAACTGCGAAAACGCTTTGTAGCGATCAGGTACTTCAATATCTTTTTTCTGTGCTATTTTGTGTAGAATATTATCAGATATTGGCGTACGGAGCTTGCACAATCTTTGGATTGCATCATCACTTTCATCCAAATAAGGATGAAATTCATACCATTCTTTACCTATTTTCTTTCCCTCATAACCATAACTGGCTGATTTTAGAATCAATTCTCCATAATCTTCAAAGAAATTTTTTATTGTATCGTAGCTATTAGTGTCAGGAGCTAAGTCCAACAGTCCCAGCTTTAACATCACGGACTCAAATATAGCACCTTGACCACTGAAAAAAGTTCTTAATTTCGGATCTTCAAATGGGTTTTCAAATAACCAATTAATTATGATATCCGCCCCTTTTTTACCTTTTATTCTACAAAGAGCAATTGCTGCTTTCCATCCAACTGAATTATTCCCTTCATTTTCCAAAATTCCAATAATATGTTCTACTGCCCTTACATCACCTATTTCTCCAAGAGATTCTGTTGCCAGCCCTCGAACATCGCTATCTTTATCTTCTAAAGCTTGAATTAGGGGTTTTACTGCCCTTACATCACCTATCTTACCAAGAGCAATTAATGAATAAACTCGAATAATCTTGCTTTCATCATTTAAAAACTGAATGAGTGGGTCTACTGCTGGCGAACCTATCTCAACAAGAGCTTTTAATGCTTTCTGTTGAACATTGATATCCTTGTGTCTAAGAGCTTTGATCAAACCTTTAACATCTCCCTTCTTCTTCATACTCCTTATGTTTGGTTTTAAAAAACCAAATACCAAATCAAATATTCCCATCTTCACACATCCATATTCATCTTTTTTCTATGCTTTTTTATTACAGTATCTGAGATTATTCCATGTTTTGAGAGTAGATCTTGGGACGGTTTTACTAATATCCCTGAGATATTATCCGCCCCCCCATTTACATTTGCTTCATTTACTAAATCTTTTGCAATTTCTTTTAATGATTCCTTTTTATTAAGAACAATTTCTTTAATTATATCGTCACTCACCATATCAGTTAAACCATCACAGCAAAATAGTAAAATGTCATCAGAGTAAAGGTTTTGATGAAAATAATCTACGTTCATACCTGATGGATGGCCTAAAACCCTTGTGATTATATTACTTTTTGGATGACCTCTTGCATCTTCTCTTGAGATCTTTCCTTCATCTATGAGATCCTGAACAACTGAATGATCTTTAGTTATTTGCTTAATGTCATTCAAAGTTTCATTTATTACATAGGCTCTGCTATCACCTACATTGAAACAATGTAGAGTACCGCCAAAAATAATACCCATCGTTATTGTGGTGCCCATCCCGTGATACTTCGCTGGTTTTTTTTTCGCCTCGTTCATGATTATTTTATTAACTTCTTTTATGATTTTTCTAATTTTTTCCTCCATTGTATCATGAGACAAATCGGAGTTACATAAGTTATGAACAATCTTAGATATAATATAGGTGGAGCAAATTCTACTTGCATATTCGCCCGCTTGAGCGCCGCCCATCCCATCTGCAACGATAAATATTCCCACTTCTACAGGCTTAGATTCAAAGATTGCACTTAGTTTAACCACTACAACCGCATCCTCGTCGCTTTCTCGACCAATCCCAACATCAGAAAAGCACTCAAACTCCATGGTAAGCCCTCTTATTGTCTAATTATTTTAAATTGGATTTTTGTCTCTTTCTCATCTGAAAGGATTATTTCGTCGTTATCATGTAATTCATGCTCTTTCTTTTTTTCAATCAGTGTCTCATTTACCCATGTGCCGTTTGCACTGTTTTCATCAAGGATATAGAATTCATTGTTTCTATTTAGAATTTTAAAATGTGGCTTTGAGCGCCTTGAGATATAACTAAGTTGCTCTTTCGTAATTATATCTTTTCTTTGGCATTCTTCAAAATCTTCTCTACCAATTATCAATTCATCCTCGGTGATTTCTTTCTCTGATTTATCAGGAAAGATTAGTTTTGCCTTTACTATTTCTTCTTCAACTTCCGGGCCTATGGGTGTTTGACAAAAAGGACATACAGACCATTCCTTTTCGACCTTTTTACCGCAATTTGGGCACTTATTTATTACTTCTTCTTTTACTTCCTCTTTTATCTTTTTTATCAATGGTTTTTCACAATAAGGACATGACAACCAATCGGATTCAACCTCCTTACCGCAACTAGGACACCTATTTATTTCTTCTGCCACTTCTTTCTCCATCTCTTCCATGACCAATGATTTACCACAACAAGGGCATATCTTCCAATGTTCTTTAACTTCTTTATCGCAGTTTGGACATTTTTTTGCCTCAGTGTCTTCTGATTTTTTAGGTACTTTCTTTACCTCTACAAGTTCTTCACCAAGAGAGCCGCCGCATTCATCGCAAATTTTTGCATTCTTGGGATTTAAGAAATTACAATGAGGACAACGTATACTTTCATCTGTTAGTTCCTTTAATTCGAGTTCCTCTGGTAACAGTTTGGGTTCTGGTTCGGGTTCTGGTTTCGGTGCCTGGATGCCCGCAGGATTGCCGCAACCGAAACAGTAATTTGACACGACTTCTGCTTCACTTAATTCCTTTCCACAATGTTGGCACTTAGTCATAATTATCACCTCCTTTTAGAATTGTTGAAAATTTATACTTTGTTTCCTTAATCTCCGTTTCCGTATGACCACTTTTTAGATTTGTTTCCGCTTTAATTACATACGGTGCTAAAGATCGGTCATCTCCAAATTCTTTTTTCAGCGTGGTTAAATTCTCTTCTACCTGTTTATCATTAGGATTTTTTATCGCGGTTTGCGCGATTTTAGTAAATCTATCCCAAAAACGTAGTTCAACATTTTCTTGTCGTAGTTTGTCTATATCATCGGTCCATATTGCATTTTTAGTAATCATAGAATCCGGGTTACCTTCAATTTCTATATTTACGACTGGATGTCTACCCATTTGGTCTACCAGTTTCGTGTCAATCCGCATGTAGAATCTTTGCGGCTCTAATGTATTGATATCACCAGTTGGAAACTTGATAATTCCCCCTTCTCTCTTTATATTCGTCACTTCTCGAACTGAAGGTATTAATCTCTTAATATCATAAATCCTCGTAACATTGATAAGTGTTAGTTTCAAAATTGGAGAAGAGCAAATCACGTTTTTTAACTTTGTCACATGATCCATAACCTTTTTATTTATATCAGGTATCTCTGAAATGTGTACCCATTCCCCCATACTATTGTTCGATATCGCATTCAAAATATCTTCATTATAATCGGTACCTATGCCAAATGTATCAACCGATATTCCGGACTCTTTTGTTTGAAGTGATGTTTTTCTAAAATCCTCAGGCTCAGTTTTTCCCACATTTGCCTCGCCGTCCGTTAAAATATACATTTTGTTTAACCTCTCTTTACTTGCACTTTTTCTTAATTGGTGTAGACCCGTTTCAATGCCACTATATAGATCAGTTGCTAAACCCAGCTCGATTTGCTCAATTTTACTCATCAATAATTCCTTATCTTTGATCGGACTTGATTCCAACAGTACGCTAACATCATCACTGAAGGCTACAACTGAGACCGTATCAGATTGGGATAAAGATTTGATTGTTTCTTTTACCGCGGCTTTTGCTAAATTAATTTTTGTCCCTTCCATCGAAGCACTTTTATCAATTACAAAACAAATATTCTTCGGAAGCTCCTTTATTTTCGTTCCCGCTTTAGCCCTTACTTCAATCGCTAGCACTAAATTTTTCATCTCATGTTCCAGAGGCAAATACTCCTTATTCATATTCGCCCTGATTACAAATTCGTTTTCTCTCATTATCTAACACCTCCATGTTTTCTAACATTATTCATGTCATATCTCCTATATATAATTTTTGTGCTCTTCACACCGGCAACAATAATCTTGTCATTATTATTTAACTTAATCTTTTTGTCTTTCTCGATCATCTTATCATTTAACCAGGTGCCACCTGTACTATTCTCATCTAAGATATAAAACTTACCATCCTCGCGTAATATTTTAAATTGTGGTTTAATGCGTCTCGAAATATATCTAAATTCATCTGCTGTAATCACACCATTTTTAACGCATTCTTCAAAATCTTCTCTACCAATTAATAGTTCGTCTTCTGAGATCTCCTTTTCGGATTTGTCTGGAAATATTAGTTTTGTTTTTACTTTCATGTTATCATTGGAGAATGAAAGTGGGGTTTCACACACTGGGCATATAACCCATTGTTCATCAACTTCCTTACCGCAATTAGGACACAACAGATTTTTGGGGAATGGTTTACCACAAATCACACAAAACTTAGCATCGAAGGGATTTAAGCTATTGCAATGCGGACATGTCTTCTCTTGGTTGGTTTTTTCCGATTTTTCTTTATGTTTATCTCCATTAGGCTTAAAACCATATAATTCCCCTTTTGAGAAGCATTGGAACTTTGCCGTCATAACTATTTCGTCTCCTTCCGTTTCATAATCAAATCTACAAACTTCTCCGTGGTTGTCTTTGATCGAGTGAATTAATCTCATATCATTATAGTCAAATTTCAAGCAGTTTTTATTATTATTAATTTCTACGATATCTCCCCAATCATTCTGCTTGATTCGTGATTGTCTTTTGTTTTTATAAAAATAGCTGATAACATAACCACTTTTTGTGAGTGTAGGTTCAATTTTTTCATCCTTGTTTGAAATTGAGACGATATTATTTTCATCAAAATCAATAATTGTAGACTCCCCATTAGGATCGGTTATTATTTTCTGATGCTTATTAGAATCAATTTTCTCAATCCAAATATTGCCTTCAGCATCCAGCATCTTTCTTGTAATGCCTCCCATATCATATACTATTTCTGATGCCTTCCCATACGAATCCTGTATCTGTTTAATATGGTCATTTTCATATTTAAAATTGATGAAATCACCAAATTCGTTCAAAATTTTTGTTAATTGCCCCTCAGAATTATATAATAGCCTCATTTTATTACCTGATTTATCAGAAAGGATGACTTGATTTGAGTTACCTCTTGTATCATACCCGTATAGTGCCATGTTTCCCTTGTTGTCTCTTTCTGTCTCCAACCAATGCTTTTTGTTATAAATCTTTTTAACTGTCTCATCATTCCCAACATCAATAGTGGTTTCCCTTTTATTTTCAATCCGCCCGAAATTATCATAACTTATTCTTTGTACTAAATTATTACTTAAATCTTTTTCTTCAATCAATAACCCATCCGCATCGTAAAAATATTTAAACCCATTATTATGATTGTCTCTTACCAATATTAAGTTTTCATTATCGTCGTAATTGTAATCAATAATAGTTCCATTCCAGCTTCTAATCTGTTTGATTCTACCGTTCTGGTCATGGATAAACAGTATTTTCTCCCCATTAAGACCATAAATATGTGAAAGAAAATCACCATCATATTCGTAAGAAACACATTTTTGTCCACCTTTAAAAATAGAAATTAGATGGCCTTGTGTATCAAAAAGATAAGTAACCCTATCACCGGCTATGAATTCGTAGCCATCTTCAAATTTTCTTATTGGATTAGTTGGTGTATAATTAAATGATACACCATTCTTAGTAATTTTACATTCAGTTACGGGATAATATGTTTCAAAGCCTTGAGGAGAGAGTGTTTCTACAGACCGGTATTGCTGGCACTCTCCTGTTGAACCATTTATCAAAATAATTGGCGGTGATGACTTATCTTCTCGCTGTTCGAAAGTCGTCAGAACCGCCTTTCGTTTTTCACTTTTAGGGGTTATTATTAGTCTATAAGGCATGAACAATTGCCAACCAATACCTAACTCTCCTTTCTGGAAATTTAATGAGTTATATATTCGTTGAATTTCTAATGGCATACCATTATTTTGTGATAATCTTAAATCACAGCAGGATGTAGTAAAACTATCTGATAATTTACCGATTGTTATACCAATCGCTCGTTTTTCTTCCCCTGCCTGATCTTTAAAATCCCATTGCACTGCTGTTTCGAGTGATCGAGAATTTTCTGCTTCTCTCCTCAACTTATTAGTTGCATGGTTATCGATAACAGTATCATAATCAACATTAAAATCAACACCTCCGAATAATCCTACTGTATGTCTGATGTTTCCAACGTATAAGCTTTTACCCCATGTTGTAAAGCCAGGGGTAGTTTCTTGAGTGTGAATTCTCTGATATACATTTAAATAACCAAACCCTTTTCTAACAAGATATATATCTTTTTTATCGTCAATCTCCCAAGTAGCGTTATCCACATCCTTGATCTTAGCTTCATGGGACAACTTGCATTTATTTGCATCAAAAACATTTCTCAATTTTCTCGATACTTTTGTCCGTTTGAATTCTTTTTCAACCCCATTATCTAAATTGAACAAAAAGATATATCTTTGAGGTTGATATCCCAAAAGTCTCTTAATATCCAAATACGGAATATTATTAGATATATATTTAGCCAACGCAGCGATTTTTGCTAGCTCCTTTAGTTTTTCTAGAACAGGGAACTCTTTAGCATACTCATCATAATGCTCGGTAAGGTGTCGTGCGAATTCTTCTGCATGAGGGTCAGATACTGCTGCCTTTTCCCCACTCTGATACTGGGTTTCTGTTAGAACTTTGATTTTCGCATCTCCAAATGCTATAGCATCACCTGATGTGTTTTTCTTCAACTCTACTTTATCAATAACAAACCAAAACCTATACCAATTTGGTCCTGTTCGCTTTCCAGGTTCTAACATCTCCAGGTGTGTTTTGAATCCTGGCACATGTGCTATTACCGTCTGTTGTGTCTCATTGTCTTTTCCCACCCCTAGACACTTCATTAGTCTGTCCGCCTCAAACATTATGCGACCAAACTCGGTTCCTTGGGTGTTACCGAGATAGCTTACTATCAGCGGCATGCCTTCAGGCATAGGGTCATTTATATTTTTTCCTTCTCTCCATTCTTTTGGTGGATCAATACTTACACCAAGTGGTTGCCCGGCTAATGCTGATCGCACAGCAACAACCAAATGGTCACGATTCAAACGAGGAACAGCCATCTCATGTTCATTTTTGGATTTTGAACCGACTAAGATAAGTTGCTGTTTTTCATCATCCCAGTAAGCACCAGATATATCTTTTATATCGGTAGAAGTAGCAACATCAAATAGTACACCGCCAGGATCGGAAGGGAGTTGGCCCCCAGCATTATCTAATCCTTCTGATGAATACTGGGAGTACATACGTGTAGTTGTATGTGTAACTTGTGTACCATCAGGCTCCAAGGTCACTGTAATCCAAGATTGTACATGAGTTTTGGAATATGGTGTTGATATTGTAGTAAAACTGTGTGTCATAGGTTGTCCTTGGTGTTGAAATGAATATTCTCCATGTGTGTAATAAGTATTCCCTGTTGAGAATTGTTGATAGGTAGGCCATTGAATATTTTGTGTCATCAAAGCATAGGGGATATTATAAGTCGCCCAATCAAATGTATGAGTTGCCAGAGTTGCTAGCGGTCCTGGAACACCTACTCCCTTCAATGCAAATGGGAGCCATGTTGTCCCAATATCATGTAGCTTACCCGCCAAAGTTGGTTGAGTAAGAGCCGATATTGTTCCTATTGTCAAACCAACACCGGTTAAGCAATTGGCAGCTTGTTTACCTGTGATTGAGACACCAGGTATTGTTGGCCCACTATTAAAGAAACCCTTTTCCAAACCATAATTAAGAGTACTCCCCACAAGGCTACCTATTGTATTTCTATTAACCATTGAATCGAAACCGATATTATGCCCGATATTTTGCCCAATAATTTGATGTCCCATAGGCACAGCCGTTTCACCGAGAAAAGTTGAGGGGGGTGAATTAATATATATGGCACTATTCAAATTGCCGGGCCCGATATTTTGCCCAATAATTTGATGTTTCAGATACATTTTATTCAGCTCCTTTGTCAGTTAGGGTACTCGCAGAAGCTTGGGATATCACCGATTCAAGTAAATAAGATACTATATTTAAGGCTCCAATAAGATCCCCATTGCAAATAATTTTTTTTAGTTCTTGAGAGGATTTTCTATAATCGAACATAATTTCCACGCCATTTTTCATTGTAACTTTTTGTAATATATCCTCCCCTTTGTAAATAAACTGGGTTTTACCATCTATTGGATGGTTGATGCCCTTAAGCCGTCCTTTATCATCAAATTTATTTATAACTCGCAAACCTTTGTCATTAACTAAAGTAACCATTTTTTTCTCTTCATTGTAACTTTCCATGCTTACACCAAAGGGGTTAATCATATAAATGATAGGTCTTTTTTGATCAACAAGATGTAAAGTTCTTAACCCATTTGGATTTATGATAGCGATAGACGAATCTCCATAATGTTCAATACGTGCAGCACCCCCATAGTTCCAGGAGGATATTAGATTTTCATTTTTATCATATCTATAAATTGTGACCTGCCCATCTATCCCAATTTTTGCTTTTAATCTTTGTTCCTCATCAAATAGAAAAATCCCAACGGGAGTTATTACTTTCCTAAATTTTCCATCATCATTACTAACCCAATGTAAATCATAGCTCTTTTTATTATTTAACTTCGAAAACTCGTAAGGAACACTATCGTTAATCAGCAAGCCTATTAAACGACCTGTCTTATCGCTATTTAACACTATTTTCTCTGATTTGTATTTGAGTTCTGATAATCTATTGTTGCCATCCCATTTCAGATGTACTTCACTGCTGTTGGGATATTTAACTCTTTTAAAGCTATTTAAAGAATTCCAATCATATTGAAAAGTCCCCTCTTTTGAGTGCCTTATTTTGACTATTCGCCCTATGGCATCATACTCTATGCCAATTCTTAGATCGTTCGTCGATATTATATGAGTTAAATTTCCAAAGTCATTGTAATTATAAATCATCGAAACTCCATCTGGATAATTGGTTCTAATCAAACGCCCGTAATCGTCAAAATTATTTTCTAATTGACCTCCATTTGGTAGTACTATGCGTTTTAATACACGTTGTTTAATGGGATCGGTTGATTTAGAAGGGGATACAATATTATTGAACATATTTGCTCGGGTTAAGATACCATAGACCTTTTCTGCTCTTAATAAATCTGGTAAGAAAGCATCAGAGAAAATTGTCTGAATCGGAGATGTATATGGTTTTCCTACATCTACTGAGCTATTATTAGTAGGTGAATACTGCAAATCTTTAAAGTAATACTTAATCTCTACAGGTTCATACTGCGATCTACTGTGAAACTTATGGATTTGCCTTCTCATTTTTGGCTGAAGATTCATAGTAATCCCGCTTATTTCCACACGCCTTTTACTTAAGGTACGGATATATATAAAACTTTCGAAAGAATGGGGTCGTAAAGTTATTGGGTGTCATTCGCAAAATTAAAAATTACGACGTAATTGAGCTTTATATCCGTAACTAAACCGAAACTGCTAAGTAGGATGAGAGCAGATAGATAGTTATACCTCAAACAGTCTTATCTGCTCTCAAGGATTGTATTAGTTTCATACAACTTAAACTTTCCGATTTTTTCGGCGAAGCCCCGAACATCGATAAGGTCTTAACAGAGCGATTTATACAGGAGAATAAGCCATATAACGTGAATAAGGGGCTCATACTCCTTGCGAACAATCATTTAGAGCTCGGCAATCCTGTTTGCCCCCGTTGTGGGTTCGATCGGGTGACAAAGCAGGATTATCGGAGGCGTCGCCCGATACTCGGCGAGTTCGGAGCACAGACGGTTTATTTAAAGCGATACCGCTGTAAAAGATGCAGGAAGAAGTTCACCCCCCCTTTAGATTCCGTTGTTGAACGGAACCACAGATACACATCGGTTTTCAAGGCTAAAGTGAACGGTTTGACGAAGACGGGATACCGTTCGCTGCGGAAGCTGCGGGATGATCTCGCCACCTTCTTCGGCCTCGCGCCTTCGCACCAGACGATAAAGAATTGGCTGGGAATAGGTGAGGTAAAAAGAATTGAAAACCGAATATCAAATTATTCCGGGTATTACTGCTATGACGAGCAGTATATTAAGATTGACGGTAAGAGAGCGTACCGTTTGGCGTTATTCGACCCGCTCTTGAATGTTCCCGTTACGGAGGAAATAGCCGCGAATATCGAGTATAATACGATTTACGAATTTTTGAAGGAAGCGTTCTGGGATAAACCCCTTTTTGCCGTCACAACAGACCACAGAAGAGCGTACAATACGATAATAGATAATCTGGGAGCTAAGCATCAGTTATGCATATTCCATCTCTTCAAGATGATGGGGGCGGACGTATACGGCGCTTTGAGGTCTAAAAGAACCCCGTATAGGGATAAAATCAAATTGTGCCTCTATTTCACCGAGATTAAGAATATATTCAGGACGTACGATGAGCAAGTCGCAATAGAGCGCTTGGAGAAGCTTCTGGATGAATATGGCGATATCCCCAGCATTTTACGAAGATATATTCGAAAGAAGATACTCCCGGACTTCGAACGGCTCACACTGTTCATGAGAGATGGTTTTGTCTCCAGAACGACCAATCCCGTTGAAAATTACTATCGACAAACCGATCCAGAGCAAATAAAGGATAAATACAAAACTGATCAGGGCATACTCTCGTATCTGGCGAGAAAGATGGAATACTGGACGGCGAAATTGGGGCGGTGTCTTCAGCACCCAACCCGGTTTCGGATCGTGAAGCTCCTTAATGAGAAGCCCATGCACATAGGCGATATAAGCCGCGTCCTAGGCGTGGAAAGGCACCTAATCGGTATGCACTTGGATATTTTGGAATTGTACGGGTTTGTAAGCAGCGAGCATGTAATATCCGAAGAAGGGCAGTTAAAGGGTAGAGTTACAAGGATAGTCCGGTTAACGGATAATGTGGCAAAAGTGTGTTTTTCCACGAAGGGGTTTTGTTTTTAAAAAAATAAAAAACAAAAATGGTTTAATTTTTTATACATGAATTTTTGAATAATGGCGGAAATCTCTCCTTTATAGGATAGCAAAATATAGCCACTTTATTAACGATTAACGTGAGCTATCGACAAAACCAAGAAAAGGAGGGAAATTAGCCTGTTTGGGAGCGAAAAAGTCGCAAAATAAGTGTCAAACGCGAAAATATGAGCAAAATGTTTTACCTA
>Ga0307380_10003741_pt1 | contig 20858 bp, 19 predicted proteins | sample UN3MG_FD_202239 | JGI IMG/M metagenome (GOLD analysis project Ga0307380, IMG submission 202239) | Soil microbial communities from Risofladan, Vaasa, Finland - UN-3 | ecosystem: Environmental > Terrestrial > Soil > Coastal area > Acid sulfate soil | place: Finland: Risofladan, Vaasa | collected... | reverse complement strand
GAAAGAACTTTAAAAAATAAATAAGAATTAAGGAGATAACGGTAATTATGAATCAAAAAAGAGTATTGATTACCGGCATTACCGGTCAGGATGGCTCTTATTTAGCAGAATTTTTATTAAATAAAGACTATGAAGTATTTGGTTTAGTTCGCAGAACCAGTATTTTAAATTTTGAAAGAATAAAGCATATACAAGATAGAATTGAATTAATATCTGGGGATTTATTAGATCAAAATTCTTTAATTAATGCTATTAAAGAATCTAATCCAGATGAAGTATATAACTTAGCCTCTCAATCTTTTGTTCCTACTTCCTGGAAACAGCCTGTTTTTACAGGTGAAGCAACAGCTTTGGGCGTTGCTCGAATGTTAGAGGCAATTAGGGCAGTTGATCCAAAGATAAAATTCTACCAAGCATCTAGTAGTGAGATGTTTGGGAAAGTAAGAGAAGTCCCACAAACAGAAAAGACTCAATTTTATCCCAGAAGTCCCTATGGAGTTGCAAAATTATATGGACATTGGATTACTGTTAATTATCGGGAGAGTTATAATATGTTTTGTTGTTCCGGAATATTGTTTAATCATACATCACCGAAAAGGGGATTAGAATTTGTTACTAGAAAAGTTACTAACACCGTAGCTAAAATTAAATTAGGATTATCTAATGAATTAAGATTAGGTAATTTAGATGCCAAAAGAGACTGGGGGTTCGCTGGTGATTATGTAAAAGCAATGTGGTTAATGCTTCAACGGGATGAACCTGATGATTATGTAATATCTACCGGTTTAACACATTCTGTGAAAGATTTATTACAGGTTGCATTTGATTATGTTAATTTAAATTGGAAGGATTATGTTATAGTTGATCCGAAGTTTGTAAGGCCAGCTGAAGTAGAATTATTACGTGGTGATTCTACAAAAGCTCTAAAGAAATTAGGATGGACACCTGAAACAAGTTTTGAAGAATTAATTAAAATGATGATTGATGCAGACTTAGAGAGAATAGAAAATGATATTAAATTATTTAATTTAAATAAAAATAGGAAATAATTTTATGAAAGCTTTAATTACGGGAATTTCAGGTTTTGCTGGGTCATATTTGGCAGAGTTTCTTTTAGATAAAGAGTATAAAGTTTTTGGCACTTTTTATGATAAAAGTACATTTTCAAATCTTAATGGTTTTATAGATAAAATTCGATTATTTAAATGTGATATAAGAAATTATGATAATTTGAAAAAAATTATTGAAAAAGTCCAACCTGATGAAATATATCATTTGGCTGCAATATCATTTGTACCTACTTCATTAAAGAACCCAAAATTAACCTTTGATACTAATTTATATGGTACACTAAATCTTTATCAGTCAATTATAGAGCTAAAAATTAATCCGAAAATATTATTTGTAGGAAGTGCTGATGAATACGGTTCAATCAAAAATAGTGATTTACCAATAAGAGAAGATTGTCCTTTGCGTCCAATAAATCCTTATTCTATTAGTAAGTCAAGTGCAGATTTTCTAAGCTATTTTTACTTTAGAAATTACAATTTGAATATAATTCGAGTACGACCATTTAATCATATTGGGCCAAGACAATCTCCTGAGTTTGTTTGTTCTAATTTCGCTAAACAAATAGCTGAAATAGAAAAAGGCCTAAAAGAACCGATAATAAAGGTTGGCAATTTAGAAGCGAAAAGAGATTTTACTGATGTAAGGGATATGGTGAAGGCTTATTGGTTTGCTATCCAAAAGGGAAAACCAGGAGAAATATACAATATTTGTTCAGGTAAGGCAATCTCAATCGAGGAGCTTCTTAATAGAATATTAGCCTTATGTGAGAAAAATATAAGAGTAAAGCAAGACCCAAAAAGGTTGCGGACATCAGACGTTCCACTTTTAATAGGAAATTTTATAAAATTTACAAAAAAAACAGGCTGGGAACCAGAAATTCCATTAAAAAAAACATTAAAAGATATTATGAATTATTGGCGTGAAAGGAGATAAGTTTGAACACAGTTCAAAGAATTGCAAAAAATTCATTAGTTTTGCTTGCTTCTAATATAATTAGTAAAATATTAAGCTTTTTCTATGTAATGTATATTGCTCGCTATTTAGGTGCAGAAGGATTTGGTATTTTATCTTTTGCCCTTGCTTTCACTGGAATTTTTGGTGTTTTTAGTGATTTGGGTTTAAGCACTTTAACAGTAAGAGAAGTTGCCCGTGATAAATCATTAGCCGGGAAGTACCTTGGAAATATTACAATAATAAAAATATTTTTGGTTATAATTACATTTGGATTGATAGCAATTACTATTAATCTTCTTGATTACCCAACACAAACCATTAAAGTTGTTTACTTTCTTGCTTTATCCGTTATTTTTAGTTCTTTCTCAAATATATTTAATTCAATATTTCAAGCTTATGAGAAGATGGAATATCAATCTATTGAACAGATTTTAAGCAGTACTTTGATGCTTGTGGGCGCTTTATTTTCGATAAGTCAAAGATTCAGTGTTGTTGGTTTTGCCTCCATTTATTTTATGGTTAGTGCAATCAGTTTAGGATATAGTTTTGTTGTTTGTGTTTGGAAGTTCACTAAGCCTAAGATAGAGGTTGATTGGAGCTTCTGGAAGCCTACGATAAAAGAGGCGTTGCCTTTTGCGCTAACTGGAATTTTTGTGACTATATATTTCTGGGTAGATTCGGTAATGCTTTCACTAATGAAAGGAAATGAAGTGGTTGGCTGGTATAATGCTGCTTATAAATTAATCTTCATTTTGATGGTCATACCATCAATTTTTGTTGTATCTACGTTCCCTGTCATGTCAAGACATTTCAAATCTACAAAGAATTTGCTGAAGCAAGAATATGAAGTCGCAATTAAATATTTATTTGTTTTCGCTCTCTTTCTTTTTATATATGGGTTAATATTTGCTGATAAAATAATTTTAATTATATATGGAAATGGTTATTTACCTTCAATAAAAGCTCTTCAAGTACTTATTTGTGTTATCCCTATTATTTTTCTGACACCTCTATTGGGTAATTTTTTAGCTAGTGTGGATAAACAAAGAGTAGTTACTATTGTAGCAGGTGCAAATGCAGGGCTAAATGTGTTATTAAATGCTTTACTCATTCCTAAATTTAGTTATATTGGAGCCTCTATTGCTACTGTTCTTACCGAGGGTTTAGGATGGATTTTAATGTTTAGTTACATTTCGAGGCACTTCTTTAAAATTCCAGCAATAGAGAATATTATAAAGCCAATTTGTATCAGTATTCTTACAGCTATATTTCTATATTTTTTGAGACAACAACTGAATTGGATATTGACTGGTATTTTGGGTGTGCTTATATACATTTTATTGCTATATATATCTCATACAATCTCCGAGAGCGATATTAGGCTTATTAAACAAAGTATTTTAGGTGAAAAAGACAATGAAAAGCAAGGATAATTTGGTAAAAACAGATTTTGATTTTGGATGGAAAAAGTGGAAAGCTGTCCCCCCATATATTAGATTTGTACTCGAGTATCAAAAAGGGGATATCCTTGACGTAGGTTGTGCTACCTGTCAACTTTACATATTTTTGCGAAGCCAAGGGTGGAAAGGAAAATATTATGGGATAGATAGTCAAAAATATGAGGATTATGAATACCCAGAAGAGGTAAATCTTATCATTAAAGATGCCTTAGAAGTAGAATTTCCAAGAGTTGATACGGTTGTACTCTACAATATTTTAGAACATGTTGATGATCCAATAATATTATTAAGAAAAGTAATTAGTACTGCCAGAGAAAATGTCCTTATTAATGTGCCGAAAAGAAATGAGGAAATGTGGAGATATGGTGTTGTAGAATATCACCAGCTTGACAAGACACATAAGCACTGTGGCTTTTCAAAGGATGAAGTCTATAAGATGGTTGATTTAGCTGGTGGGAGGATAACAAGATGGAAAGAATGGGATGGGATTACAATCATGCCAATTAAATTATTAGGCAAGCATATAGGAATATTGTTATTGAATTCCAAAATTGGAGCACGTGTTTTCCTTAAAAGAACTTTTTATACAGAGATATGGTGCGAGGTTATAAGAAAATGAAGAGAGTCAAGAGGATATTGATTATTAATCCGTTAGAAAATGTTTATCCCTATCAATATGAGATGTACCCATCGGGTGCATTAGTTTTAATTGGGACAATGTTACACAATTTAGGGCATAATGTTAAGATCATTCATATGCTGGCTGACAAAGTGGGACCGATTGAACTTAAGAATATTGTATCCAGATTTAAGGCGGATATCGTAGGGATAACGATGAACACATTCCAAACGAAGTCTGTCAAGGAAATAAGTAAAATTGTCAAGGAGATAGATATAAACATCTTAGTAGTTGTTGGTGGTCCACATCCATCGGCATTAAAACTAAGAATTTTTAAAGACTTTCCTTATGTTGATGTAGTTGTAGTTGGAGAAGGAGAGCATACATTTTTAGAAATAGTTGAGGGTAAAGATTTAGAGCAAATCAAAGGAATATGTTACAACAATAAAATAAATGAGCCTCGACCATTAGCTAAAAATTTAGATTACATTCCATTGCCTAATTTGGATCTTGTAGATTTTAATAAAAATAGATTCGTTGGAGCACAACCAGTAGGTGCTCAACCGACAATGTACATTATGGCATCCAGAGGTTGCCCCTTTCACTGTACTTTTTGTAACAAATCAATATGGGGAAATACTGCAAGGTTCAGAAAGCCCGAGTTGATAATTGAAGAGATAAAATGGCTCTATGAAAAATATGGTGTAAAAGAAATCTTTTTCCAGGACGACACATTTAACTTAAACAGGAAATGGGCGGAACAAATATTTAATCTTATAATTGAGAATAATTTGAATAAGAATATTATCTATAAAACTCCATTCAGAGCAAATGAAAAATTAGTGGATAAGGAATTATTGAAATTAGCAAAACAAGCTGGATTTTGGCTAATCTTCTATGGTGTGGAAAGTGGGAATCAAGATATGCTGAATAGAATGAGGAAAGGATTGACTATTAGGGAAATAAAAAGGGCTTTTGAATTGACACACAGTGTTGGGTTAAAAACTATTGGTTCTTTTATAATTGGGTTACCGGGAGAAAATAAAAGAACTATCGAGGATACATATAATCTATGGAAAGAACTTCGCCCCTATGTGGCAGGATATTCTTCTGCTATCCCATTTCCAAATAGTGAATTTGAAAAAATTGTAATTAGAAAAGGACATTTACTCATTGATGACTATGACAAATATTCACTTGATACATTCGTGGTTCGTACAGATGATTTAACAAAAGAAGATTTAGAATATTATAGGAGGAAGATTCTCAATAAAATGAGTGTAATAGATATAAAAAGAAAGCTGAGACATATTATAACAAACAGAGAATACTTTAAAGAGAAGATTGGTAATGGTTTTAGAAATCCTAAGAGCATAATTAGAAAATTTAAAACTTTAATTAGAATGATTCTAAGATGCGAGAGTTGATATGCAAAGGGCGAGGTTGTGAGAAAATGAAAATAGGAATATATACTCCATACCTAAATACATACGGGGGCGGAGAGAAATATATTTGCAAGATAGCAAAAACATTAAGTGAAAAATGCAATGTGGAATTCGTTGTTTTTGAAGAACTTAACATACCAGAATTAGAGCGTAGATTGAATGTTCATTTAAGCGGAGTAAATATTAAAAGATTAAAAATCCCTAAGTTATTTAATGTCTCTAAACTGCGATTTCTTGCTAAAGTTAGACTTGTATCTAAAGTAAGTAAAAGCTATGATTTATTTCTAAATCAGGAAAATCATACCGTTATTCCTGCTTATTCTCAAAGAAATATCCATTTATGCCAAGTCCCACCTATAGCTTCAAATAATTTCTGGATGTGTTTTAAAGAGATAACTAAAAATCTCTTTTTTGACTCTCATCTCAAAACGTACAGTATGATAACGGTTTATTCTCATTTTGTGGAAAAATGGGTTAGAAAATACTATCCACAAAAAAGGGTAGAGGTGTTATATCCACCAATAGATACGGAACAATTTTATCCTCTCCCTAAAGAGAACATCATTCTAAGCACTGGAAGGTTCTTCATCGGTGGACATCATAAGAAACAATTTGAAATGATCAAGGTTTTCAAGGGATTATATGATGAGAATGATGTTTTAAAAGATTGGGAATATCATTTGATTGGCGGAGTGAGCATTAATACTGGAGATCAAGAATATTTAAAAAGATGTCAAGAAGAGGCACGAGGTTATCCAATATATTTTCATATAAATACATCGTTTGAGGTTCTAAAAGCCTTGTACGGTAGGGCTAAAATATTTTGGCATGCCACGGGCTTAGGTGAAGATGAAATTAAACATCCAGAGCGTATGGAACATTTCGGTATAACAACAGGAGAGGCAATGTCAGCAGGCTGTGTTCCAGTTGTAATAAACAAAGGAGGCCAACCAGAAATAGTTCGCAATATGGTTGATGGTTTCCTTTGGAATACTACAGAAGAATTAAAAGAATATACTCTTAAATTAATAAATAATGAGAATTTGTGGAAGGAAATGAGTCAACGATCCATTAAGAGAGCTCAAGAGTTCAATATGGGTAAGTTTAAGGAGAGAGCGGAACAAATTTTTATGGAGGTATTAAAATGACCTGGCAAGATAAAAATGTGTTATTAACTGGAATAAATAAAATGGATTTGTTTAATCTTATTTAGGAAAGATAAACGGAGTTCTATAATTAAAACAATATGGTTCTTCTCTAAATTTATTAGTAAAGGTGATACTATTTCTTAGCATTTTAAGTTCTTTAAAAAATTAATGTTAACAATAATGGAGATATTATGCATTGTCATGAATAATATAATTGTTTTGTAGTGAAATCTGTTATGGAGTTAGCGATAACAACCATTAGCTAAACGGCAAGCTCTGATAAATGATTAACATTAAATAGAATAAATACTGTTTTATGCATACACACATCATAGACCATTCCTAACTTTTTAAATAACATAAGATTAAAAAAGAATTGATATTTTGTAATTTATGAAATAATGTAATAAGGAGGACTCAATGAAAGGCATAATCTTAGCCGGGGGTTCAGGAAGCCGCCTTAGCCCCTTAACTAAAGTAATTAGCAAACAATTAATTCCAATCTATGATAAACCGATGATATATTATCCCTTATCTACTTTAATGTTAGCCGGGATTAGAGATATTTTAATCATTTCGACTCCTCAGGATCTGCCTAAATTTATGGAGCTTTTTGGAGATGGCCAAGGAATTGGCCTAAATATTTCCTATCAAGAACAACCCAAGCCAGAGGGTATTGCCCAGGCCTTTATTATTGGAGAGGATTTTATTGGGAAAGATTCAGTAGGTTTGATACTGGGGGATAATATATTTTATGGTCATAGCCTATCTATAACTTTACAGAGAATGGCAAATCTTAAAAGTGGAGCCTGTATCTTTGGCTATTGGGTTTCAGACCCTCAAAGATATGGAATTGTCGAATTTAATCAAAATAATGAAGTTATAAGTATTGAGGAAAAACCTCAACATCCCAAATCAAATTATGCCGTACCTGGCTTGTATTTTTATGATAATGAGGTAATAAATATTGCTAAAAATTTAAAACCCTCGGCTCGAGGGGAGTTGGAAATAACCGATGTAAATTTAGAATATCTAAAGCAAGGTGATTTAAAAGTAGAACTTTTAGGAAGAGGTTATGCCTGGTTGGATACCGGTACACCGGATAGTCTGATGGATGCCTCTAATTATATTGCTACCATTGAAAGACGACAGGGATTAAAGATTGGTTGTATTGAAGAAGTAGCCTATCGGATGGGTTATATTGACCAGGATCAACTAAAAAAAATAATCAATCAATCTCCGGAAAATGATTATAAAAAATATTTAAAAATGATTTTGAATGAAAAGATAAAAATTAAATGAGGGTTATATGAATTTTAAAAAAGGTGATATTGAAGGAGTTCTTATCAAACAATTAACCAAATATACGGATGAAAGAGGTTATTTAGTCGAAACCTTTCGGGAAGATACCCTTCCTGATAGATTGAAACCGGCAATGAGCTATGTGTCTTTTACCAAACCCGGAGCAGCCCGTGGACCTCATGAACATCTCAAGCAAACTGATGTATTTTGTTTCATCGGGCCGGGAAGTTTTAAGATAAAACTCTGGGATAATCGCAAAAATGGTAAAACTTATGGTAGTTTTATGGAAATCACCGGCGGTAGAGATAACCTTATTTTAGTCATAATTCCTCCGGGTATCGTTCATGGTTATAAGAATATATCCGAAGACCTGGGAATGGTAATTAATTATCCGGATAAGTTATATAAAGGTTGGAATAAGGAAGAAGAAGTGGATGAAATAAGACACGAAGAAAAAGAAGATAATTTTTATTTAGATTTTGTTAGCGAGGAAAATTAAAAAATGATCTGGCTGATTGGAAATAAAGGGATGTTGGGTTATGATGTAGAAAAATTATTGAAAGAACAAGGGCTTTCTTATTGGGCTAGTGATAAGGAAGTCGATATTGATGATTATAAAGCGCTGGAGAAGTTTGGAAAAGATAAGATGATAGAATGGATAATCAATTGTTCAGGGTATACTAAAGTAGACCAGGCAGAAGAGGAAATAGATGAAGCCTTTAGGATAAACCAAGATGGGGTTAGGAATATTGCCTTATTTTCCGCAAAGAGACGGATTAGATTAATTCATATCTCTACTGACTATGTCTTTGATGGTCGGAAAGAGGGGAGTGCCGTTGCTTATAGAGAAGATGATAAAACTAATCCTATAAATATATATGGTAAGAGTAAATTAGCTGGGGAAGAGGAGATAAAAAAGATACTGGAGGAATATTTTATCATTCGTACAGCCTGGCTCTATGGATTAAAAGGGAACAATTTTATCTATACTATGTTAAGATTATTTAAGGAAAAAGATTTGGTAAAGGTAGTAGATAACCAATGGGGTTCTCCTACTTATACCGTTGATTTAGCTGGGGCTATTTTAAATATAATAGAAGATAATTCAGTCAGTTATGGGATATACCATTTTACCAATGAAGGTAAGACCAGCTGGTATGAATTTGCCTGGACTATTTATAAAAAAGCTAAAAGATTAGGATCGATTGAGAGCAATAAAAAAGTAGAGATACAACCTATCAAGACTGAGGATTATCCTACAGTAGCTGAAAGACCGAAGTATTCAGTTTTATCTAAAGAGAAGATAAAGAAAGAATTTGGCCTAAAGATTAGAAATTGGGAGGATGCACTGGAAGATTTTATAAATACTCTGTCATTGCGAACAAAGTGAAGCAATCTCAATAAAATATATTAAAAAAAGGAATGACGAGTAAAGAAGGTTATTTATAATGAAAAGAAAATTAAATAATATTTTAGTAACTGGCGGAGCTGGTTTTATCGGTTCAAATTTTATCCATTTTATTTTTAATAAAACTAAATTTAACGGTAGAATAATCAATGTAGATAAACTAACCTATGCCGGAAATTTAGAGAATCTAAAAGAAATTGATAGTAAATTTGGAGGGAAAAGATATTTTTTTGAGAAGGCAGATATCTGTTATTTTGATAAGATTAAAGAGATATTCAAAAAATATGATATTGATACCATAGTTAATTTTGCTGCTGAATCTCATGTGGATAGGTCAATTTTTGGACCAAAGGATTTTGTGCAGACTAATATAATGGGGACTTTTAATCTTTTGGAAGTTGCCAGAGAAGTGTGGAAAAAAGAAGATTATAGTCAATTATTATTTCATCAAATCAGTACAGATGAAGTTTATGGCTCAGTCGAAGAAGGTAAATATTTTTTTGAAAGTACGGCATATCAACCGAATAGCCCATATTCTGCCACTAAAGCCTCTTCTGATCATTTAGTCAGGTCATATTTTAAGACCTATAGTCTACCAATGACTATTTCCAATTGCTCTAATAATTATGGACCTTATCAATTCCCTGAAAAACTAATCCCTCTGATGATATTAAATATATTAGAAGAAAAACCGTTGCCAGTATATGGAGATGGGAAAAATATAAGAGATTGGTTGTATGTTGAGAATCACTGTTTAGCAATTTGGAAGATAATAAACCACGGGCGAGTTGGTGAAACCTATAATATCGGCGGAGAAAATGAATGGGAAAATATTAAATTGGTTAATTATCTTTGTGAAAAAATAGCCAAGATAAAGAGAAAAGATAGAGATTATTATAAGAAGTTAATCACTTTTGTTAAAGATAGACCCGGCCATGATAGAAGATATGCCATCAATTGTGATAAGATAAAGAAGGAATTAAATTGGAGTAGACAGTTTAATTTTGAAGAAGGATTAGATATTACCATCAAATGGTATATGAACCATCAAGATTGGGTGGATAGAGTAAGAAGTGGGGAATATCGGAAATGGATAGAAAAGAACTATAATTTAAGATAAGAATAGAAGAATAGAATATATAGAGAGAAAAAATATGGCAAAAAAATTAAATATAAAAATAATTTTAGATAAATAAAGTGGGTTTTATGGAGTTAAAAGATTCAGTGGAAATAAAAAGAAAAGAGATAATAAAATGGCCAAAAGTAGTCATAATTATTCTTAATTGGAATGGTTGTAAAGATACAATAGAGAGTTTAGAATCCTTAAAAAAAATAACCTACCCAAACTACGAGGTGATTGTAATTGATAATGGTTCTGAAGGAAATGATGCCGATATTTTGCGAGAGAAATATAAAGATTATATTAAAATAATTAAAAATAAAGAAAATTTAGGATTTACTGGAGGAAATAATATTGGAATAAAATATGCCATGAACAATGGTGCTGATTTTATAATGTTATTAAACAATGACGTTGTAGTGGATAAAAGATTTTTAGAACCGTTAATCGAAATAGCTGAGAACAATTTCAAAGTAGGAATTGTGGGACCCACAATTTATTTTTATAAATACCCATATATCATCAACTGGGTAGGTGGTACAATTAGTTTTTGGAAAGGTTTGCCCATTCGATTCAGAGGTAATGATCGATTCGAGGAATTTGAAACTTTAATCGAAACGGACTATCAAGACGGATGTGCAATGCTAGTTAAAAAGGAAGTTATCGAAAAGGTAGGTATATTAGATGAAGAATATTATTTATATTATGAGGATGTAGATTTTTGTTGGAGAGTCCGCATAGCTGGATATAGAATTCTAGTGGCTCGGGCAAGTAAGGTTTGGCACAAAATTGCATCTTCAACCGGAGGATACGAATCCTTGGCCTGTATCTATTACTCAACTAGAAACAGAATACTCTTTATGAAAAAACATGCAAAAATTTACCATTGGCCAACTTTTCTTTTTTTCTTCGGATATTCAATTGCAATACGCATAGGGAAATGGAGTATTAAAGATAAAAAAATGATGGGTGTAAAGTTTAAAGCGTTAATTAACGGAATCCATTATCATTTTCATTAATTTACTTATCATAATATTTTCTGAATTATAGTGATTATAACCAAATAAACTCGAATTTAATTAATAAGGAAGTTACCCAATGACTGCTCTCGTAGAAAATAGTAAAATTCCCGATGATAGGCCAGCAAGATTCAGGAAAAAACGTTATAGGACCCGCTGGCTTCTGCTTTTGATATTTTTTATTGGCTACATTGCCACATTCTCAATCTTTGAAGATTATGCACTGGAGTATTTTGTACTCACAGTGGTATCATGTTTCGTTTGCAGCCTCTTGTTATCTAGATTAAATCACTCGCTACAGGTCACATTTCCATTTTGGTTAATTTTTGTAGTTTTTTTGGTGGCATACTATTTCAAGTTTTACTGGTTGGCTATATGCCCTGAAAAAGGAGCTATAATGTGGCCACAATTTCCCTCATTGTTTTTTCATCCTGATTCACTTATGGCAGCCTACAGCATTACAACGTATGGTTTCGGTGCTTTTTGTGTGACCTCATGGTTTTTACTTGGCAAACCATATTACTTTAAAATAAAGAAAATATCTTATCAGATTACATCCAACAATAGGTACCGATTTGTCAGCTCGTTAGTGTTATTGATAGTTCCGTTTCTTATGGTAATCACAAGCTTTATTATGTATAAAACAGGAATTTCGGTTTCAGGAGCAGAAAGTGTTTATCTTCCTTTTCGTTTAGCCGGCATAATCTATTATACTCGTACTATACTTATTCCAGCGTTGCTATTGTTATTAATATGGTGTAGTGAGCAGGTCGGTTGGTATAAGAAGTCCATGATTGGACTTATACTCCTGTTTTTACATGGATTTACCCAGACGATTTTAACGACTACTAAAGCTGGAATTCTTTCAATATTAGTACTTGCTTTTTTATTATTTTTGTTAACCGGTTTTAAGATTCGTAAAGGACATATTTGGTTTTTTGGCGGTAGCTTGTTAATGGGTATATTTCTCTTCTCCGTGGCTGCAGAATACCGTCTTGCAAGAATCAGTGGTGCAGGTAGCCTTATTTCTATACTTTCAATTGCTACCGAAAGCATTCAACATTGGTTTTTAAATTTTGGGGATATTTTAAGTTATGCATTTTCTACTATTTTTCTTCGGTTTACCGGTGTGGAGATGCTCATGGTATACACTGGATTGGATATTAAACCGTTGGCACAGCACGCATGGAAGGTAATAGCTGCTCCGGGTGGACTTTCCACGTATGTCACATTAGATATCTTTGGTTACCTCTCTCACGCGAAAAACAGTGTTGCACCTGGTATGGTAGGATGGTTTTACCTGGTTGGAGGCACTTCATTAGTTATTTTTGGATTGGCTGGATTTACAATAGTAACACATCTTTTGTGGAAAATTTTAACACGAATGAAACTGCGTAGCCTACCGGTTGCTCAGGCTCTTTTTCTATCCCTGCTCCTAGGGCTTGCTATGGATGGTGTATTAGAAGGGTTTATTTCTTTGCCTATGTTGGTTTATCCGGCGTCTATCGCAGTGTGTGAGTGGCTTATGCGTGCGAGAGGACGCCACCACCCTTTGAAAATGCCTGCAGAGACCGGAATATCAGATATGGTGGTGGATCACTAATGAGGATTCTTTATCTGCTTGCGGATTTCCCTTTCCCTTTAACAAAAGGTACACGTGTTCAGACATTTAATTTACTCAGGTACATGGCCCGCAACAATGAGTGCCATGTGTTGAGTTTCTTAGACGGTCCTATCGATATAGGAATAGAAAATTTTAAATGCAGGATACAGGGTGTTCGTATTTTAGGTTTATTTAAGCGAAAATCTGGATTCAAACTTCAACTCGCTAGAATAAAACACTTGTTGCGGGGAAATCCCATGTTTTTGGCAAGATGGGAAAATGATGCTTTCGTTCGGGCTGTAGTTAACGCTTTCAGAGATACACACTATGATCTCGTTCACTTGGAAGGAATTCAGTTGGTACCCTACATCAGCCTTTGCCACACGAAACCAACGATTCTTTCTACAATAGATGCTATTTCATTTGTTCAAAGTCAAACTGTTGAAAAGTACTTTTTGAAGAAGGTTTACCGTAAATTTGCTGCTTGGTCTACAGCACGTTTTGAGAGAAAAAATTTATCAAAGGTCACTAAGATACATGTAGTTTCTCATCCAGATTGCTTATATCTTCGTTCTCGTATCCCTAGTCTGGATGTTGAAAATATTGAAATAGGGGTTCCAGAAGAATTAATTAATTATAAATTTATCGACTCAGGCTTAATGGAAAATAAACCACCTCGTATCTTATTCTCTGGATTATTAAGTGCTGAAGGTATTGCCAGAGGGTTACAACAGTTTTTATCTAAGGCATATCCTTCTATTTTAAAGGTATTTCCTGATGTGCAAATGGTGGTATTGGGTCAAAATGCTCCTTCCGCAGTGCGGAGGTGGGTAGAAAGTGTGCCAAATGTGCAGTATATAGCATGGGCTAGGGACTATTACGCCGAGTTGGCAAAGTCCCAAGTGATTATTTTTCCTGATCTCTCGGGAACGGGTATCAAAAACAGGGTTATTCAGGCAATGGCATTGGCGAAAGCTATAGTAGGTTCTCCTATAGTTTTCGAAGGTATACCGATAAAGGATGGTATACATTGTTATGTGAGAACAACAGACGAGGGATTTAGCCATGCAGTCATTGCGCTGTTGAAAGATGTCCGATTACGAGAGCAGATTGGAGCATCAGCCAGTCAATTGGTACTCAGTAACTATGCAATGGATGTAGTCGGCCTTAAATGGCTATCACTTTATAATAGTGTAATTGATAAGTTTCGAAAGAGAGGTAAGTATATTGGAAAGTAAAAAATTAAAAGGATCTTTAGTGAATAGAGCTGAAAAGATAATATCACTTTGTAAAGGGAAAACCGTGCTCCATCTGGGCTGTGCTGATTATCCGTTTTCAAGGGAACAATATGAGGCTGGAAATTTACTTCACCAGAAGATAACAGATGTTGCCAAGTATGCAGTAGGCGTTGATATTAGTGCTGAAGGTATAGCCTTCCTTTCTTCGCTTGGCTATAAGAACCTTCTGGTTGGCGATGCAGAAAAACTCGAGGGATTAAATATAAATCAGCAATTCGATGTGGTTGTAGCAGGAGAAATATTAGAGCATCTCTCCAACCCTGGAATGTTTTTCTCTGGCATTAAATTTTTTCTAAAGAATAATGGCATTTTAATTCTTAGTGTGCCGAATGCACATGCCGTTAAAAGTTTTATCAGGATATTATTGCTCAGGAAAGAATTAATCCACCCAGACCATGTATATTACTTCTCGCAAGCTACCATCGATCACTTTTGTAATAGATATGGTTTGAAGATAAGAGAAGTATTTTATTATCTAACCAAGTCAAAAAATATAGTCAAAAGACTTGTTTTTCTACCCTTCTTTTATTTTATAAAATATTTATGTTCTTGTATAGGGGATGGTTTAATCTTTGTTGTGGAGAAAGAATGGTTATGACAGGCATAGATATAAAAAAGGGAAAATTATAAAGGAGGAAAAATACCAAGGATATCTGTGTGTATACTTGCATACAATCGATAAGATGAGCTAAAGATTCTTCTGAATTCAATTGTGAATCAAGATTATGATGAATATGAAATTGTTGTTAGTGATGATAATTCTCCCTTATCTGAATAAATCAGGGTTGCAATAGATAGCTTTATTAAAAAGTATCCCAAAAAAACTATAAGGTATTTTAAAAACAATAAAAATTTAGGCTATGATGCTAACTTGAGAATCCTGATAGAGCGAGCAGAGGGTGAATATTGTCTTTTCATGGGAGATGATAATTTATTATATCCAGATGCTCTCTCAAAAATTGTTAGTGTACTTGAATATTGCTACGGTTTGTCTAAAATGGGGTTGTGGACTAACAAATTTTTCTGATTCTATTTTCTGGGGCTTTTATTTTTTGGGCCACATATTTCAAGTAAAATGATAAGAAAGGTAAAAAATATCATTGGTCACACTCCCTTATTAAGTAAAATATATTCAGGTGAAATAGTAGATATATGAAAGAATTTAAACACGAATCTATTATGATGATGGTATGTAGAAAGTTGGGTTTGCACGGGCTTGCTTGGTCTTTAAGGCGTTTGCATGTTCCCATTGGAAAAGAAGCATTAGTCCTTGAGATTGGATCGGGAGGGAATCCCTATCCAAGAGCTAATGTGCTTTTAGATGCGTATGAGGAGACCGTTGAAAGATGGTACGCACCATTAGTCAAAGATCGACCGTTTGTGTTAGGAATCGCTGAAAAACTGCCGTTTAAGAATAAATCCTTTGATTTTATTATTGCTTCGCATGTTTTAGAACACTCTACTGATCCGGCTGCCTTTTTACGCGAAATTTCAAGAGTGGGCAAGGCAGGGTATATTGAAGTGCCAGATGCATTTTTTGAAAGAATAATTCCTTATACATTCCATCGTCTAGAAATCCTGGAGGAAAATTCACAACTGATTATCAAGAAGAAAGTTTCGTGGTGTCCAGATGCTGAGCTCGCTGATCTCTATAAGAGAAAGGTAAAAAATTTAAATCTAATATCGAAATACCCTTTTGAATTTCATACGCGGTTTTATTGGATAGATAAAATAAACTACAAAATTTTGAATTCTAATATTTCAATAAATTGGGACGCCACACAAGACATTACAAATCCCGTCGCTTCTACTTTGCGGCATCATATTAGGTCATCTATTGTTCTCCCTTTGGTAAGGTATTTATTCTCACAAAAGAGAAGGAATCGGAACATTGATTTAATTAGTCTCTTGATTTGTCCAGACTGTGGAGCCGAATCAATCCAGAATCGTGGCGACAAAATAGTTTGTAATAAGTGCGCCGCCATTTATCCGATAAAAGACGGTATTCCTTTGATGTATTCTAAAGCTTTTCGGATATGAAGAAGACAGAATAATTTTTGATTTAAGAGGCGAAAATGAAAGTTCTCTGTGTAGTTTCCAGTTACTGGTCGGCATTTCAGTTTGGAGGACCTGTCACCGCAGAGCACTGCCTGAATAAAGTGCCAATAAAAAAGGGTGTTGATCTTGAAGTATATATAACAAATGTCGGAATAGAGAGGGAAGTTCCTGTTAATAATGAAATATCTGTAGATGGAATCACCTCTACTTCCTCTACCGCTATTTCTTTCGCCTCGGCTTTCTTGATGGCAAAGAAGGGCTTATCTTTCACTTTTTACAGTGCTTCTGGTACCGGTTTTTGGTGACGCAGCTGTTTACTATCCCTCAAAGAAAACCAATGTATTGGCAATGAGAATTGGAGATGTATTAAATTATAATGAAGAAAAACGATAGATATTAAGGGAAAAATCATTATTTCGGATACATCAATTTGGTGGGGAAGAGTTAAATTAATGGAATTTACAAGAAAGTTAAAACCTAAGAATATTTACTACATGAAAAATAGAGATAAAGATAAAAAAATAATATCAAAATTATGGCATAAAAGAATAAACTATATGCCATTAAAAATATATTAATAAAAATAGGATTTGTTTCAATAAGTAGATCGATTATAGATATCAGACCTCCAATATTTATAGGAAGGGCAAAGAGGTGACCTATTTAAAGATGTTAATTTTCCTGAAAAATATAGTGTGAAAGTAAGAGGAGTAAATATAGCAGAAGCCCTTAGAATTATAGCTATAGATATTATTAAAAGTAAAAAATAGTTTTAAAAACTGTCAGAATAATTAATGTGGAATTATGAATAATATTATTGTATTATAAATTGAATGATTATTAATAATGGAATATATTTAAATTTTTTAATTTTAGAAGAAATAAATTGTGAGAGGCTACAAAAATGTCTACTCGACAAAGTATAGAATTAAAGAAATTTATTTCAATATGTATACCTAGCTACAACCGATCTATGGAGCTTAAAAAGCTGCTTTATAGTATAGACCATAGTAATTGTGAAGAAATAGAAATAGTCATATGTGAAGATAAGAGTCCTTTAAGAAAAAAAATTAGAAAAATAGTTCAGGAATACATTTTAAATAGTAATTATAAGGTTAGATATTTTGAGAATGAAGAAAATATTGGATATGATAAAAATATAAAAGAGTTGATTAAAAAGGCAATTGGAGAATATGTAATATTTATGGGGGATGATGATGAGTTTGTAAAAGATAGTCTGAGCAAATATATTAACTTTCTTAAGAATAATAGAAATTTAGGATATATGTTGAAGACATCTCGAATAATTAAAAATGACAAAAGTATTGAGGAGTTTAGGTATTATGGTAAAACTAAATTTTTTGAGCCAGGATATAATGCTTATATTGCACTATTCAGAAAAAGTGTATTTATTTCAGGTTTTACTTTTAAAAGAAAATATAGTTTGCCATATTTAAGTGGTCATTTTGATGGCACATTATTAATTCAGTTGTATATTTTGGCAGAGATTGTATTAAAATATCCATCAGCATATTGTGATATTCTATTAACACAACAATATGAGGGAGGAAAACCATTTTTTGGATCAAGCGAAGTTGAAAAAGAATTTTACACGCCAGGAACCATAACAATTAATAATTCATTAAATTTTATGAGTGGTTATTTTAAAATAACTAATTTTTTGGATAAAAAATATAATTTCAATTCTACAAAAGAAATTAAGATAGATATATCTAAGTATTCGTATCCAATATTATCAATTCAAAGAGAAAAAGGAATAAAAGAATTCATAAGATATTATAGAAAATTGAAAGAATTAGATATCAACATTACAATATATTACCATATTTACTTTCTTGGATTGCTAATAATTGGTAAAAAATATTGTGATAAATTAATTCAAGCAATTAAGAAAAAACTAGGTAGAACTCCTAAATTATAACAATAAATTAATAATTTGAAAAAAAGAGGAACTAGGTGGAATGAAAATACTAATTGTGGGTGATTTCCGATCAGAAATATATGAAAAAGCTTTTTATAAATCTTTTAAAAAATTGGGGTATGAAACCTATCCAATTTAGTTGGGTTAAATATTATAAGAGATATCTTAATAATAGCAATAATAATGTTATTAAATCAATCTATTATAAAATTCAAAATAAGTTTTTACTTTGGATCTGTTATATATAAAATAAACAAAGATTTACTGTCATTTTGTAAAAAAATTGAACCCAATTTAATTCTAGTATATGTGGTATATGTATATTTCCAAGAACTATAAATAGAGTAAAAAAAAATGATCAAATGTTTTTGGATATAACAATGATGCTCCATTTTACAATTTATATCCAAAATATTTTTGGAGACATTATAGAAAATGCATTCTAAAATATGATTTTATTCTTGCATACAGAGAAAAAAACATTAGATATTATGAAAAAAGGTTAAGAATTGCAAATAATGGTTATAAAAAATTGAGGAAAGGCAAACATGAGGTGATTGGCGTGAGACTGCATTAAAAATGTCACAAACCTTTAAAAACCTTGCAAATAATAAATAGTTTTAATAAGTATTGTTATTATCAAGTTATCAAAATATTAAAGACCCAAATATTATAGTTTAATTAATGGTATTAAAATAATGATCAAAATAGTATTTGTTAATGCAACAGCTGCAACTGAAGGCGGAGCTTTAACAATTTTAAGGCAGTTTTTAGAAGGAATTGCTACATATTCTAATAAAAATATATATTATTATATATTTTGTTCGTTAGATAAGTTGGTTTCATATGAGAGCAAAAATATTAAAATTGTTAATAATATAAAAGGAAAAAAATGGTTAGATAGAATAAAATGGGATTTGTTTGGATTAAAAAAATGGAGTAAAAAAAAAGACATTAGAGCTGGTTTAATTATTTCTTTTCAAAATACCGGAGTTCGCTATTATAAAGATATAAAGCAATTAATATATTTACATCAATCTATTCCATTTACTGAAGACATAAATTGGGATTTTTTTAATAAAAATGAAAGAATTCTCTGGTTTTATAAAAATATTTACAAGAGAATAATAAAATATAGCATAAAAGATAATTATTATATTTTAGTACAGACAGAATGGATGAGAAATGCAGTGATTAACCAGTTTGGTTGGAAACCTTCAAAGGTAATGGTAATAAAACCTAATTTAGTAAAAATATCAATAGAGGAAATTTCCAATTTAGAATTTAAAGATAGGAAGTTCCATATTTTTTATCCTGCACATAAGGTTATATATAAAAATCACGAATTAATTATAAGGGCTTTAAGACATATTAAAGACCAAAAAAAGAAAATATACGATAATTTAATGATTCATTTTACTATTGATGATAATTTAGGCAAGGATAGAAACGATACAATAATAAATTTAATAAGAAATTTAAAGGTTAATGATCATATTAAGCTTGAAGGAAAATTATCTTATGAAACGGTTTTATCTTTTTATAAATCTTGTAATTTGATGCTTTTCCCGAGTTATATTGAATCATTTCCCTTACCACTTATTGAAGCTGCGAGTTTTGGAATACCGATATTGGCAGCAGATATGGATTATGCCAGGGAAGTTATGGTTGATTATGAAGGAGTAAAATTTTTAGATTATAAGGATGCAAAACTTTGGGCTAAAAATATTATTCTGCTATATAATAATAGAGTAAGATATAAGCCATATTATTTTAATTATGAAACATCCTGGAAAGATTTTTTCAAACTGATCGATAAATTAATAGTATGATAGAAGAGGTGATCTAATGTTTAAAGGTAAAACTTTACTCATTACTGGTGGAACTGGGTCATTCGGTAATGCAGTTTTAGAGAGATTTCTGAATACAGAAGTAAAAGAAATACGTATTTTTAGTAGAGATGAAAAAAAACAAGAAGATATGCGGATAAGGCTTAAAAGTGACAAAGTTAAGTTTTATATTGGTGATGTCAGAGATTATGAAAGTGTAGATTCGGCTTTAAAAGGGGTAGATTATATTTTTCACGCTGCAGCACTTAAACAAGTTCCTTCTTGTGAGTTTTATCCTATGGAGGCAGTAAAAACTAACGTTTTAGGTACAGAAAATGTATTAAATGCAGCTGTAAATAATAAAGTAAAAAAAGTTATTGTTTTAAGTACCGATAAAGCGGTTTATCCTATTAATGCGATGGGGACTTCTAAAGCGATGATGGAAAAATTAATGGTAGCTAAATCAAGAACTGTTGATGAACATATAACAATTTTATGTGGCACGCGTTACGGGAATGTCATAGCCTCTCGCGGCTCAGTAATCCCTTTATTTATAAATCAGATAAAGAGTGGTCAGCCATT
>Ga0307380_10003739_pt1 | contig 20860 bp, 14 predicted proteins | sample UN3MG_FD_202239 | JGI IMG/M metagenome (GOLD analysis project Ga0307380, IMG submission 202239) | Soil microbial communities from Risofladan, Vaasa, Finland - UN-3 | ecosystem: Environmental > Terrestrial > Soil > Coastal area > Acid sulfate soil | place: Finland: Risofladan, Vaasa | collected... | reverse complement strand
TTTTTTGGCTGACCAGTGAAAGATGCTGGAAGCAGTCCGCTGTAAAGTCGAAGTAATAAACGGCGGCGCTGGTGATCTTCTAACCTCTTTACTAACAACTTTAACAACGGTAAATTTTGATTTTTTTAGTTTACCAGTTATCTCCTCCGCCTCGTCTTTATTGCTAACTTCCACACTTTTGTCATTGGCTTTTATCAGTTTGGCCAAAAACTGCTGGTTTTTTTTATTAGCCAGTTTGGCATTAATTAACCAAAACTCTTCCGCTTTAAAAGCAGCAATTTCTCTTTCTCTTTCCACAATAAGCCTCACTGCCGGCGACTGGACGCGGCCGGCCGAGAGTCCGATTCTCACTTTACGCCAAAGCAGAGGTGAGAGTTTGTAACCAACCAAACGGTCTAAAACTCTTCTTGCCTGTTGAGCGTCAACTAACTTTACGTTAATGGTTCCCGGACTTTTAAGAGCCTGTTCTACCGCCGTTTTGGTAATCTCATGAAACGTAATCCTTTGGAATTTGTCATTTTTCGCTTTCGACTTTGAGCCTGAACAGATTACGGCAGTATGATAAGCGATCGCTTCGCCTTCGCGGTCCGGGTCAGTAGCCAAAATTATTTGGCTGGCTTTCTTTGCCGCCGCTTCAAGTTTAACAATCACCTCATTTTTAGCCGGAACAGGAATATAGGTAGGCCTAAAATCATGTTCTGTATCTACACCCAGCTCTTTTTTGGGCAAGTCGCGCAAATGACCCATAGACGCCATAAGCTGATAGCCTTCGCCTAAAAATCGAGATAAAGTGCGGGCTTTGGTTGGTGATTCGACAATTACAAGTTTCATAAAGCTAGAATATAATTCCCTTGGCCAATATTTTTAACCATACCCTGAAGTTCCATTGCTGTCAAGTGAGAAAGCACCTGAGAGGAAGTTAATTTTGTACCTTTAACAATCTCGTCAATGTGCTTACTGCCAAAAAGCAAAAGTTGAAATATTTCTTCTTCATCTTTATTTTCGAAGTTAGGCTTTTTAGATTCAGAGGTCTTTAATTGAGATGTAACTTTTACCTTTCTTGCTTCAATCTCCTTTAAAATATCATCGACTTTGGTAACCAATTTAGCTCCTTTTTTAATCAGATCTGCCGGGCCTTCGCTTAAGGGTGAAGTTATCGGTCCGGGAACAGCGAAAAGTTTTCTTTCTTGCCTGAAGCAATAATCAGCGGTTATTTTTGTTCCGGAAACAGTTGTTCCTTCGGTCACTAAAACACCCAAGGAAAGGCCGGAAATTATCCGGTTTCTTGAAGGAAAATTGCCCCGGAGGGGCATCGCTCCCAAAGGTAATTCACTGATTAATGCTCCCAAGTTAAGGGAAACAATTTTTTCGGCTAAAACCTTATGTTCCGGCGGATAAATGTTTAAAATACCGGATCCCAAAACAGCGATGGTTCTTCCTTTATTCCCCAGCGCCACCCGATGAGCAACACTGTCAACGCCACGAGCCAAACCGGAAACAATCGTAAAACCGTGAGCTGTCAAACCGCTAACCAGCCTTTCGGTTACTTCCCGGCCATAAGCGGTAATTTTTCGGGTACCAATAACTGCTATAGAAAACTTATCTTCAGGTAATATCTGTCCTCTTATATAAATTAAAGGAGGCGGTAAATCAATATGTTTTAAGTTTTCTGGATATTCTTTATCCCCAATTATAAGAAACCTTATAAGACTTTTTTCTAACCTAAGAATCTCCGAAGAAAAATTTATTGTTTTTCTGAATTCGAAAAACCTCATTAAAATTTTTCTTGGTATCAGGGTCTGCTTGAGTTTTTCTCTTGGAGCCTGCCAGGCTTTTTTAGCTGAGCCAAATAAAGAAAGCAAATGATGGAATCTTTTTGGGCCGATTCCGGGAAAAATATTAAATCCCAACCAATAATCCCTTTCCCTTAACTTCATCTTTCTCTTAATTTCATATCAATAAAATCAAAAATTAGCATCTAAATTACTATTATTTAATAACGGCCGCGTGCCAATTATGTAATCATGTTTGATTATTATTGGATTAGATACTTTTTTTTGCAAACCACCATTGGAGAATTTCTTTGGCAACCGGACCGGCAACTTGAGATCCTTCACCTGCTTTTTCCAAAAGCACGGTAATCACTATTTCCGGATTTTCCCAGGGAGCAAAAACTGTAAACCAAGCATGGGTTTTTTTTTGCGGGTCACCTATTTCAGCTGTGCCGGTTTTGCAACCCACCTTGACTTTTAAGTCGGCAAATTGAGGGGCTGTTCCCTTTTCTTCGCAAGCCCTTTTCATCCCCTCTTTAACCAATTCAATATTTTTAGGATCGCTCTTAAGGCTCTGGCAGGAAAATTGACCTTCTTTAAGTAAATGCGGCGGACACGAATTGCCACCGCCGGCAATTATCGCCGCCAGCTGATTAACCTGTAAGGGAGTCAACTGGAGATTCCCCTGACCAATAGCCGTAATATAGGTATCTCCCAAATACCAGCTTTCAGTTTTCTTTTCTTTTTTCCATTCCGGTGTCGGTACCAAGCCGCCGGATTCCGAAGGAAGATCAATTCCCAATTTCTGACCCAAACCAAAATAATGAGCCCAGTCAGCGAGTTGGGAAATCCCCAGCCACTCACCCACTTTGTAAAAATAAATGTCATTGCTCCGCTGAATGGCTTTTAAGATATCAACCTGCTCTTCCTTTTTACCGTATTGGGTGAAATACCAGTTAGCATAAGCGTATCTTTGACCCGAATGCTCAATCACTATTTCTCCCGTATCCTCTATTAAAGTAGACTTTGAAATTTTTCCCTCTTCAAGCCCAGCAACAGCAGTAACAATTTTAAAGACTGACCCGGGCGGATAAAGGCCGCTGATGGCCCGGTTAAACATTGGCTGATCTGAATCAGAGAAAAGTTTAGCTAATTTTTCCCAAGACGAAGTCATGGTAAACAGGTTTGGATCAAAAGACGGTGAAGAAACCAAACTTAGAATCTCGCCGGTGCGTGGATCAGAAACTACCACCGCCCCCTTTCTTCCGTTTAAAATCGTACTAACTTTTTTTTGCAGATCGATATCTATAGTCAAAGTCAGACTCTGTCCTTCCTTGGCCACTATTTTTTTAATCTCCCGGGATACTTTTCCCTCAACATCTGTTTCTACCAAAATACCGCCATCTTTACCCCTTAGAAACTTATCATATTGTTTTTCCACTCCCATTTTGCCCACGATATCACCCGGTTGATAGGAGAAATCCTTAAGCTCCTCAGGAGAAACTTCACCAATATACCCTGAAACATGGGCTAAAACATCATCGTAAAGATAATCTCTGCCTTCAGGACGATTGCGAACCAAAACTTTGGCGTTACGGTCATAAATTACTCCTCTTAAGGCAGGAACTTTAATAATTTTTATCCGATTTTCCGACGCTAACCGGGTAATCTCATTACCTTTAACAACCTGAAGTTGGAATAAACGAAACCATAAAATAATAAAACAGAAACCAATAAAAACAGGAAAAAGTTTAGACCTCATTTGACTAAACGTCCAATTCAAAACCAGGCCTTTTTATTTTATTAACCAGAAAAAAAATAATCAAGGTGGCTAAAGCAGGAAAAACCGTATTTTGCAGCAGGAAACGTTGGTTAATTATTAAGTCTAAAAAGCAGTTTGCCAAAATAACAAAGGCTAGTTGGAACAAAAGATGGGAAGAAGAAAATTTGTCTCGGTAAAGAAAAACTAAAAAACAAATGCTTAAAAAAATGAGGCTGGAAAAACCAACTTTATCGCCTAAAACAAGATCAATTAGAACGCCACTTAAAAAAGCCAGCCAAAATATTTTCTTAAAATCCTGGTTGTAGAAACTAAAAATAATGAGAACGAGTAAAAAGATATTCATCCTGTTTAGCCTGGTTTTTGTTCCCAAGTATAAAAGATACGCTGGATAAACTCAGGAGCATTAACCACAAGGTCAGGACGGTAAGTGAAAACAACTGATGGGTTGGTGACACTTTGAATAGGACCGATATCTCTTAAGATACTTATGCCATTCCAGCCAATAAAGGTACCTTGCGCTTCTAATAGCGAATCATACGGAATACCGCCAACGGTCGCAAATTCAATTTCATCGGCAATAAAGATTCCCTGGATGCTAGTAACGCTAGGGCTAATGGTTATTTTCCCGCTCGATACCACCATCAAAAAGCTTCCCGGATCTACCTCGATATCACCAGTAAGAGTAAGGTCACCATCATGCAGAATAACTATCTTAACTCCATTATCGGCAGCCCCCGTTATCTGATTGCTGCTATCAACGGTGTAAACTCCATCATCAGCAATCTCGGTTAAAAAATTGGGGGCTTCTATCTTCTCTTCATCTTGTAAATGACGATCCCACCATAAATAATTATAAATATCCGCATCATACCCTGACTGAGCGTACAGCGGATCAATGCTTCTTATACTATCCTGAAGACCCGTCCCAAAACTGCCATAAGAAAGAATAGCCGGGATGCCGGTCATCAGCCACTGGTTATTCGGTACCGCGTCGATTACCTGACCGTCGCTATGAATGTTGCCGCTAACAGTCTGCCACCAAGGATCCTGCGGGGGACATTGGTAAAAATTGGCAGTTGCGCTGCTAGAATTTAGATTTAGTGTATAAGAAACAGGAGGTGTGCAATTTTGTATTTTGACTGGAGCGGTTGAAGGCGTAAAAGTAATTGTGTAATCACCAAAAGGTAAAACAGTACTAGTACGGTCTTCAGTTTGGCAAATATAACTTCCGTTGGTGGGTTGTCTAGCCGGGGCAAAAGGAAGAGGAGGAGGTTCGCCTATACTTCCATCAATACCATCTCCTGTGCAGGTTACTGCCCACGTAGAATCGGTTGGAACAATGGTGGCAGGGCAAGTAGTACAATCAGTATTCTGCCGAATATTACCGGTAATAGTCCCCGTACAACTATTAACAGTGAAGTTTCCCATCCTGTGGAAATCCCAGAGATTATCCGGCACCGGCCCGCCGTTAATCTGAAGTAAATTACTTGGTGTTCTTTCCGGTGCTTCATCTTCCAAATTCCACAAGTCTCTGGTGTAAATAGTAGCATTATAAGTTCTTAGGGGAAAATTCGCCTCAAATCTGATTGTAAAAACAATATTTATTGTTTGATTGTTAAGAGTAAAGTAAGTCTTAATTGGGCTAGCTCCTCCCAATAAAACCGCCTGGCCGGCCAAAGTAATATTGCTGGCCAAATACCATCTTTGAGTGACACTATCAAAAAGCACATTACCTGTTAACCATGGCTCAGTACCTCCGGAGGTAACCTGGAAAATATCATTATTATAACCAGTACGTCTTCTGGCAAACATGGCTCTTATTGGCCAAAGCTCATTGCTGTAATTAGCGTCAGTCTCCGCTTCCAAATTTAACTGCATAATATTAATATCAGTAAAAATTCCCTGAGTAGTCCCTTGTTCAAGTAAAACACCGTCTACGGTAGCATATTGACTGGGATTGTTAACATCAATAAAAATAGCTACAGAATGGGTTTGGTCAGCGGCGCAAGTACCAGAAGTAAATTGCCATCTTTTACTCGTATAAGCAGTAGTCAAAGGAAAAGCATAGCCCTTTACAAATTGATTGTCTGCTACTTCTACTCCCAAACACCATTCATGAGCATTAACGGAAACTGTTCCCTTAGATGATAAGGATAACGTGTAGGCTGTATTATTCCCAATTGTTAACCACTGAATTACTCTTCCAGATGCGGTCGCGCCTGTACCACCAATAATGTAAAAAGCATAAGTACCGAAAACAGTGTCAGTAACAGTCTGTTTAGTCCCGCCGCCTTGCAAAATCCAATCAGTTGTCCCATTTTCAAAACTACCGTTTTGTACTAAGTTGTTTGCCGGCTCATCAATATCTCCGAAACGGGTATTAAATGTTATTTCCTGGCCTGTTCCTTTACATGTTTGTCCGGCAGAAGAAGAAAAAGATAAAACTTCAGGATTTACATTTGCCCTAACGATGCCTATTTTTATAGGTCTGGTTTGCCAAGCATCAAGAGTTCCAGCGCAACTCGTGCATGTCAATTGCAAAGTAAAGCTAGTGCCACTAAAATACACCTCCTGATTACTGCTGGACCTGATAGAAGTAATCTCATATCCTCCAGGCAGAGTGACAGAATAATTAACGTTCTTGCTAAAAGTGCCGTAACAACAATCAGAACCGGAACAATTTTTAAGTCTTGCTCCGTCAGAAAAACCAGCAAACAGCGTTTTTTCCACTCCTCTAAGGAATGTGCTCATTGTACTTTCGCAGCCGCATTTTGGATTTACCGGGTCAGCAGGACAATTTATCCCACAGCCTCCGGTTGGGGTAAGCCCCTGACAATTCCCCGGACAAGGAACACCACATGTTCTTGAGTATTGCCAGGTCCGGTTACCGTCAGCTGTTCCGCACACAGGCACTCCATTGTAGCTAGGACTACGAGTTTCTGTTTCTACAGTAGGAACCGTAATTGTCATGTTTATTTGACTGGGGTCAAAAGGCAAAACCGCTTCAGTGGCATCAGTAATTTCTCTGCTTCTATCTTTATCGTGATAAAAATAAACCAAAGATCTACCAGAAGGAGGAGAACAGCTAACATCGTCGCTAGAAGTGGAGCAAGAAGTACAACATCTGGGAGCAGCCGGGTTGGCCGCAGCGCAGGCAGTATCGCCTGCTCCACCCAAAGGTGTTTCGCAAGTGCTGTCAGCACAACAAATCCCTGCGCATCCGGCTGGCGGCGGCGGCGCCGTAGAAGGCAGCGGTACATCCCCGGGAACATTGCAACCGCTGCCGACACAGCACTCACCGGGCTCGCAAGGACAATTGTTATTACAATAAAATTCCCCAAAAACACTGCAGGTTTTCGGCCCGGCATCTTCGCATGACTGGTCGCCATAAGCACAGGTACCTGTAGGAAAACATCTTTCTTCCTCATGAGTACACGCACTGCCATCTGGACAACTAAGATATCTCATCCACACTCCGCACCAATAATTTCCCTGGCAAGCTGCTAAAGCAGACTTTGGCAAAAAGGATGTTTTAAAAACCTTGAAAAGATCAAACGAGCTCTTTTTTAAGGCTTTAATGAAAACTCCGCGGTCTTTAGACCGCGGTTTCTTCAACGTGTAGTTTTCATCCCGTACCGAGAAAACATTGCCCCAGTTCATCTCCGGGCTAAAGCCGCGGAGTTTTCTCTGGTGCGGGATAAAAATAATCCCAAAGACAATTAAACCTAGTAAAGCCAAAAACCTAACCAAAAGCTTTCTTGAACGCATTAGTTAAATTAAACTCAAGTATATGAAAAAAGTCAAGGAGTTATCTAAAAAAAGTTACAAAATCATTACCTATAAAGATTACTTCCTTAAAATTATTCCTATTTTCAATTAAAATGCCCAACCATATCAAACCACTCTTTAGGTACTACTCTTATAATACCATCCCAACAGCTTTCATCACCAGTTTCCCAATATCTGGAAACTCTAGCCGCCAAATCAGGAAAGTTGGATGTTGATGGTGTTTCCCCGGTTCCAGCCCTAAAACCTCGTTGCTGAAATGCATTGCTAAAAGCCAATATTTCTATGGCTGTCAATTGGACTGACGGGTTTTGAGAGGTATGAAGATCTATCACCTCTTTTATCTGAGCAGGATCACCTTGACAATCTCTAAGATCGCCCCTAACTGTATCTTCGATTGGCCCAGGCCAGTTGATTTGAAAATGTAAAACTCCATTATAAAGTATCAAACCATAACTTATTTCTTCAACTCCAGCATTACCAGTATATATAGGTTTACTCCCGTTAATAAAGCTAAACTCAATCTTTGTGGTTTTTGGATCAATTGGCGTTTCTTGGGGTTCTGAAACGCTAACCTCGGGCCTGATTACCATAATCTTATAAGTCATGTCGTCACCATTTACTAAACGACCCATAAATTCTTCAAACGAAACTCCTTTTCTGTTTTCCATATCATCACTTATCCAAGCATGCCACTCAGTCTGCATTACTAACGCAGCTAACCTCTGTTCAGCATCAGGATAATTTGCTCGATCTAAAATCACTCGGTCAGCCGGAAACCAATGTGGTCTTTCAATAAACGTTTTTCCGGTAACAATGGAGATTTCGGGAACCTGAAAGCCATTAATCTCAACTCCTTCCACCGTTTCCCTGTAAGCCACTTCATCTAGTAAAGAAGGTCTTACAGCCCTTACTTCCGGATTATGTGACTCTGTGCCGCACCAGGCACTCTTAATACTGTCAATGTTCCCATCTCCATCTGTATCTTGGGTATCCAGCAAAATCATCCGCCAATCTTCAGAACGCTGGCCTGATTCATCGGTTCCGCTAACTTTTGCCAAAACACCGCAGGGAAAAATATAGCCGTTGGGATTTTCAAAAGTTGGGTCAAATTCCGCTTGCTCGCCGTCAGCAGCTTCATACAAGCCTTTTTCCCAGTCCCAAACAAATGCTTTTCCGTTGCTATCAAATTCTCTGGGAAAAGTGCCCACCTGTTGAGGACCTTCGCTAGGGCTTATAGAGAGAACTTCTCCAGCCGGATTTACAAAAAACTCTATTGTATTTGTTCCTGGAGGTAATTTCTCTGTTGCTCCCAGGGCCTGTTTTACCAGATATTCAGGAACTCGTACAATTGAGATGGGTTCAGCAGACTCGCCTCCGGCGGCAAATACCTCTCCTGAGGTAGCAAATATGTTTAAAGCTGGAGGCGCTTCTGTAGGAACCGGAGTCTCTATCGGAGCGCCTGTTGGCACTTCTGGTAGAGTTGTTGGTGGAACTTCTGTTGGTAAAACTTGTGTTGGCGCTTTTTGTTCAGGAGGAGTAGGGACACACGCTGCCAGCGCTGCTCCTGCAGCTGTGATCGCAGATAATCTTAAAAACTCTCTTCTTGATAGTTTACTTGGATGTTCGCTCATTTTTTTACAAAAACCAACTTTAGCTTTTTTAACCTAAGTTGGTATTTAAATCATAACTTTTTTAAAATTAGTAAAAACAAGCTTATTCTACAACTTTTATCTCCAAATTGCAATATGTATATAATATGTACTATAGGATGGGGATTTTATCATCTATATTTTTCTCCCGCACCAGAGAAAATTCCGCGGCTTTAGCTCTAAGATGAACTGGGGCAATGTTTTCTCGGTACGGGATGAAAACTAAGACCTTGAAGGAACCGCGGTCTTTAGACCGCGGAGTTTTCATTTTCTAAGTATTAACAAAAGATGCACACTATTTTAAAATCAATATAACAATACAAGATGACTTTCACAGTTACACGTCATTCTGGAGCGTTAGCGATAGAATCTCTGTAAGATCCCCTATCGGTTTCCGCTAGCAGACGGGTTCTCCCAAGATGACAAAAGTCTTAAATGAAACCACGAGTGAAATTTAGTGAGGAAAAAAATATTTTGCTCAAAGAAACAAGAGGTGTTTGTTTTGAAGACGTAATTCAGGCAATAATGAAAGGAAAAATATTAGCCGACCTAAGACATCGTAATCAAAAAAAATATCCGGGACAAAGAATATTAGTAGTAAAAATAAAAAATTACGCCTGGGCCGTACGATATATTGTTGATAAAAAAAAGGAGGTACTCTTTCTTAAAACAGTCTATCCAAGCAGAACGCTAACTGGAAGATATTTAAGAAAGTAAAAAATATGATTAAAAATAAAACGTTAAATACTTTAAAGCTCGATAAAGAGGAAGAAGTAGTAGAAAAGGCTCTTGAAAACAACGAATTCATTGAAGAATCTAGTCTGAAAGCTATTAAAAAGATGTTTGAGGAAGCGGTTGCAAATTACCGCCAGTTAAAAAAATCAAAACGAATAACTATCAGAGTTAATCAGGAAGATTTACTTAAAGTAAAAGCAAAGGCCCAAAGAAATAAAGTCCCTTACCAGACTCTTTTAAATGCATTAATCCACCAATATTCTAATGACAAGTTGCAGATAAGGCTCTGAAATTATCTAAATACTTGTCAACACCGGGTGTTGCCTCTTGCTAATAATTTCCCTGGCAAGCTCCTAAAGCCGGCGGTGGCGAAAAAACTGCTGTTAAAGCCTTAAGAAGGTTAAAAGAGCTCTTTTTCAAAGCTTTAATAAAAATTTTATTTTTGCTACCTAAATCTTGCTCTAGGGTTGAAAGAAAATCTAAATGAGTCTGTTGCGTTGGTCCCTCACGGCTAAAAATATAAGCGCCTCTTAAAACGCCGATTCCTAGTAAAAGATTCATTTCTTCTTGAGACAACGATGTTACCAATTCCGGAGAAATATGAACATTCAAAACCAAAGTCTGGTAATTATCCTCATAAGAAGCGCCTAAGGTTCTGATTGGCCCTTGGAAACCTGATGTCTTAATTTTATCAAAAGTTTGCTGTTTGTCGGTCAAATTAATGACCAGTTTTTTAAAAGTTGTTTTTTTAAGGGATTTTTCTTTGGTTGGGCTATTTGCTTTCCAAAAACCAAAAACATCTAACTTAGTAAGAAAAAATTGTTGATTTTCCCATTCAAGCTGATAACCGGGATAATCAGAAGCCAAAACTACTTGCTGGGTTTGTCCTGCACCAGGAAACAAACGGGAAAAAAACCTCTTTCCCTGAAAAAAGAAAATAAAACCGGAAACACCTAACCCTAGTAAAACTAATAAACCAACCAAAAGCTTTTTTGGCAGCATTAATTCAATTAAACTTAAATATATGAAAAAAGTCAAGGAGTTAACTTAAGAAAAATTACAAAATCCTTGCCAAAAACATAACTGCCATATTATTATTGGCTTGAAGAACTTTCCAAATCTGCCTCTACCCGTATAATACCAGTCCAACAATTCTCATCTCCCTTAGAATAATAGTCTGAAACAAACTTTTCCATATCAGGTTCTGTTCCTATACCAGGAGTTTTCGCCTGGCTCTCTGCATCATGATTACCGTACATTTGAAAATCATTACTTGTACCAAGCATTTCTAACGCCATTAATAATTGGTCTGATGGCCTAAAAGAAAAATAGTAATCTACCATATCTTGTTGTGGATATTTAGAAAGATGTTCTTGAAAGTCGCCTTGGTCTTCGGATGCTAGTCTGCATAAAATATGCGTTTTACCTTTAGCATCTACTGCTATACCATAACTTATTTCATTAGCTGTGTTTTGACGAGCATATTTAATAGGCAGCGATCTGTCAGTAAAAATAACCTCTGTTTGCGCTCTTGGATCAATTTTTGTTTTTTGAGGCTCCGCGCTGATTTGAGGGTTAATTGCCATAACCTCATAACTCACATCATCGTCTCCCCGTACGATTTTTTCCATATACTGATCAAAGGTAACATCTTTTCTACTTTCTATCTTATCTTCTTGCCAACCTTTAAACTGGGCCAGCATTACTAATTCAGCAAATCTTTGCCTGGCATCAGCACCAACCAAAGTCACTCTTTTTATTTTAGCCCAACTTTCTCTATCAACCAGCGATTGTCCGGTAACAAGTTCTCCCAAAAATTCAAATCCCATGACATTGGCTGTAACAAATTCACGATAGGCCACTCTGTCTAATATAGCAGGCCGTACCTCAGGATTATGCGAGATCTCACCGCACCAGGCCCTCTCAACACTGTCAACACTTCCGTCTCCGCTTGTGTCTTGAGCATCAAGCAAAATAACCCGCCATTCTTCAAAGGATTCGCCTGCTTCATTACTACCGCTAAGTTTTGCTAAAACACCGCTGGGAAAACTAAAACCTTCAGGATTGGTAAATGTCAGGTCAATTGTTGCTTGTTGACCATCAGCAGTTTCATAACAACCTTTGGTTGCATCCCAAACAAATTCTGCGCCGTTGATACCAAATTCTCTAGGAAAAGTGCCAACCTGTTGAGACCCTTGGCTTGGTTCTATAGAAATCGTTTGTCCCGCCGGATCTACAAAAAACTCTATTGTATTTGTTCCTGGAGGTAAGTCTTGTGTTGCTCCCAGAGCCTGGCTTACCAGATATTCAGGAACTCTTAAAATTGACAAAGGTGCGCCAGACTCACCTCCACCGGCAAATACCTCTCCTGGGGTAGCAAATATGTTTAAATCTGGTTGAAGTGTTTCTGTAGCTACCGGAACCTCTGTTGATCCAACTGTGGGTTGCTCTTTTGGTGAAGTTTCTGTTGCTGGAACTTGTGTTGGCGCTTCTGGTCCAGGAGATTTAGGGGCACACCCTGCCAATGCTGCTCCTGCAGCTGCAAGTGCAGCTATCCTTAAAAACTCTCTTCTGGAAATAGGCCTACCTTTAGGTACTTCCCCGCTCATTTTTTTTCAAAAAACCAACTTTAGCTTGTTCAGCCTAAGTTGGTATTTAAATCATAACTTTTTTAAAATTAGTAAAAACAAGCTTATTTTACAACTTTTGTCCGAAAATGGCAATATGTATATAATATGTACTATAGGTTCTCATTTATAAGACAGTAGTTATATTGTTAATTAGCTCTCTTGAATTTAGTCCTCTATTGAGTTATCTTAAAGATTATGGTAACAAACACTTTCTATGTGATTAACGGGAAAAGGCTTTTGGATATCGCTCTTAGCCTGTTGGTTTGTCTTGTTATGTGGCCGGTTTTTTTGGTGATTGCTATTTTAGTCAAACTTTCCTCCCCTGGGGCCATCTTTTTTAGACAAAAAAGAACCGGTAAGAATGGATCAGTGTTTACTCTTTATAAATTCCGCACTATGACAAAAAATGCCCTTAAGTTGCAGAAAAAGTATTTACATCTAAATGAAGCTGACGGCCCGGTTTTTAAAATCCGGAATGACCCGCGTTTTGTCAATGGTTTAGGCAAGTTTTTGGCCCGCTCAGGCTTGGATGAACTGCCCAATATTTTCAATGTCTTAAAAGGAGACTTAAGCTGGGTCGGTCCCCGACCGCTCCCCGTAAACGAAGCCAAAAAAATCCCCACTAAGATAAAAAGAATAAGAGAGTCTGTTTTGCCCGGTATCACCTCAAGTTGGGTAATCAAAGGCAACCACGAATTAAGTTTTAGCCGTTGGATGGCGTTTGATCAACAAGACAGCCAAAACCAAAGTTTAACTTACGATCTTAAAATTTTGGGCAAAACTCTTTTTCTTTGCCTTAAAAATACTATTAATTTTTTGCTTAAAAAAGCAAGAAAATAGGCCTGAACCAAAGCTATCGCCGAAGACAACGGCAGATAATAACGATCCCAATCGTTTTTCAGATAAAAAATCAGGCTAAAAAAAGTTTCAACCAACCAAATTAATAAAATACTCTCCGTCTCTAATTTTTTTTTAGCTAGCCATTTTTTGAGTAAAAGATAAATACCGCCACTGAAAAATAAAAGGTCTAGAGGTAAAAGAGGAATTAAACCGAAACTGCCATATCTATTACCTGGAAGAAGAATATTTTTAATGATAAGCCTTAAAGCCACCAGTTGATTGGCCACCGGATTGCCGCCTTCCCGTTGATATTGTTCTGCTGACTCCCAACGACTGGCAAACATCTCCCAAAAACCTTTAAAGGGACAGGAATAGATTTGAGGATTAAGCAGGACAAATAAAAGATAAAAACTAAGGATTAAAAACAAAAAACTAAGGATTAAAAACAAAAAACTAAAATATTTTTTCTGCTTATTTTGTTGTAATAGAAATAAAAAAAGGCTTATAGAAAAAAACAAAGCCAAAACACCAATCACCTTAACACCAGCAGTAAAAGCACAATTAATTCCTATTAATAAGCTCAAAAACAAAAATAATTTCTTTCTTTTCCTAAAAAAACTTTTTAAATAGTAGAAACTCAAAATCAGGTTCGCAAAAAAGAAAAAAAGCTGAAAAGCGTCAGTCATTACTACTCGACCATAGTAAAATAAAAGCCGATTAAAAGTCAGCAACAAAATTGCCCAAAAAGAAAAATGCAAATTTTTTGTACCTAATCCCCAACCAAGAATAATAAAAAAAATACCAAGGGTAAAAATAGCTGCTAAGTGGCGACCAAAAATGATCAGCTCAACCGTGGACTCCAGATTGGCAGGAAACACTTCAAGGGGCTGCCAAAAAAGCTTTTCCCACCAAAATTGCTGGCCAATTTTAATGGTATTAAAATTAATCTGCTCCTGATAACCAGCAATATCATCTATCCCTTTCATTTTTAGACCAAGGCCATAAAGATAAACTCCCAGACGGGGCTGGTTAAAATTATCTTCTTGCCAGCGAAGGTCAGTAAATTTTCTTTGATAAAAGAGGTCAAAAAAGTAAGTCTTTCTTAAAAAATTATACTCATCAATATGAAAAATAGGAATTTTAAGACTAGAAAAATAAAACACCGTGGTGAATAAAAACAAATTAGAAAAAATTAATAGCTTTAACCAAGTGATGATTATTTTTCCCATTTTTCCTACCGAGGATTTATTTGCTCGGCAGTCTGCCGGTATTGACTAGCTGCCTTGTTATCCTGCTCTTCAAAGCTGATTTTGCTTAAAATTAAATAAATCTCTTCTAAAAAAAACTTTTCGTAAAATTTATGATTCTCAATTTTAGGAAAAAATACTTTAGCTGTTGTTTTAACATTTAAATAATCTTTAGCATCAAAGTCTGCCTGAATTTTTTGAAATAAAATTAAATTATTAAGGAAATCCTGGTATTCCTTTTGTTTATCTAAACTAATTGCCTGATTTAAGAAATCAATGTCCTGCACCCAATTTTTTTGATAAGTAGTTAAAATTGCCAGCCAGTAAAAAACTCGCGCTTGCTGAGCCGCGTTTAATTTATTAAACTTTTCATCTTTAATTAATTGAAGCAAAAGATTTTCTAATTTTTTTTCGTTAACAAATTCTAAACATTTCAGCTGACAATTTGGACCCTTGATTTTTTCTAATCTCCGTAAAACCTCAAAAAGGATTTGTGGATTTGGTTCTTTTAGTGTTTGCCAAAGATCAATTATTTTATAATAACTTTCGTCAGAAAAAGGATTAAGTTTAATCACCTGAAGATAATTTTTGACTGCTGAATCATTTTTACCCTGTATTTCATATATCTTGGCTAGTTGGTCAAAATTTTTATCTGCTAGAGGCTCATATGTTACCAGTTTACTTAAAACTGCTATGGCTTTCTCGTTTTCTCCTTTTTTAAGATAAAAAGCTCCTACTTCCTGCCAATTATCTAATTTATAAGGCCAAATTGCTAAACTGCGAAGATAATATTTTTCAGCCATTTGATCTTGACCTTTTTCTCTTTCTCTAACTCCGGAAAGTAAAAGCAAATTCCCCCAAAATTCCAAAATTCCAATTAAAAAAAGCAGGCATCCTAAAAATAATATTGCCTTTTTCAACATAGATATATAAATACGAGGAAGTTTTCTTTCTCCGCCATTTGGCGGACTCATTTTTAAATTTATAAGATATCCTCCAATCACCAAAAAAAACAAAAAAACTGAGTTAAAACACCAATCATAATCAAACAAGGAATGAATAGTTGAAGCCAATAACCCGGTTACCAAAGCCAAATTTAAGCTTTTGTCAAAGGTACAATTGGTGGAACCTGGCAAAGAATTTTTCAACCTTTTTACCAGTGAAAATAAAAGTAGATAAATAAAAATTAAAAAACTTATTCCTCCTAAAATACCGGTATCACTAAACATTTGTAAAAAATGATTATGGGTGTACCAAGACCAAGAACTATAGTCTTTTTGATAAATTTTGGAAACATAACGAAAATTATCTAATCCCCATCCAAAGATCGGCCGCTGGGCAAAAGCTATCGTTGCCTGATACCAATAATCTAATCTAGAAGCTACTGATGGTTTACGAAAAGTTCTTGCTAAAACAAAATTGCGAAAACTCTTAATTCTCTCCTCGCCGAAATAATAATAACCGCTTGTACTTAAAACCAAAAAATAGATTAAGGGAGTCAAAAAAATCAAGGAGAATAAGCGCCTTTTATTTACCAGTAAAAAAACCAAGGTTATAAATATCGCCATCAAAATTCCGCCGCGCGAAAAACTAGAGATAAAAGAAAAGAGAAAGATAAGGTTCAAAATCCCGAAAAAAATTTTTTTCTTTGTGTTATTTTCCCGCAAAAATAAGGCCAGACTAACTGGAAAAGAAAAAAGCAAAAAATCTATCACATGGCTGTGCCCAAAGTTGGCAAAAAGCAAATTCATACTTCCAAAAGGTGGCGGTTGGGAAAAAACCAAAAAATATAAACTAAGAAAACAAAGAATTAAACTGGGAAATAAAATGCTGATAATCAATAGCTCTCTAAACAATTTTCTTTTCTCCCCTGCTAAAACCTGGGCACTTAAAAAATAAATAAAGTAAGCAAAATATAAAATTAAAGTGCTTAAACTTCTTCCAAAAACCGGAGAAAAAAATGTTGCCAGGGTAGCAAAAAACAGGAAAACTATAAAAACAGTATGTAGTAATGTAAATTCCAGGGGTTTACGCTTATAAAGATAAATGCTTAGAGGCAAACAAAAAGCTAAAAAAATAAATCTACCAAACCCGATAAATTCACCTTCAATTAAGGAAAGAAAAGATAAAATTATGAAAAATATATAAATTACCATAAATTATTTTTCAATTTTAAGGTCGGTATTTATTTGTTTTTTACTTTTATTTACTTGATGGTAAAAAACTAAGGTGAATGTTTTAAGTTTTTTGAACTCTGTTGATAAATCATTTCCATAAATTTTTTTTAGTAAACCTTGTTCAACGTATTCTTCGGAGAATGAAACAAAGTCTAATCCCTTAAACAAAGATAGATAATTACCAATATCTCGGGAGTATTCATCGGGGTTGTTGAAATACAAAGCGAATTTTTTATTATGTAGGTGATTGAGAATAATTAAACCCTGCTTTTTTATTAGGCGTTTAAACTCCATGCTTAACAAATTTTGATTTGGAAGACAATGAAAAACATCGCTGCAAAAAACGAAATCAAATACTTTATCTTTAAAAGGTAAGTTTAAGTTTAGGTCATAGTAAATATAATTGGTTTTTGAGGATAAGTAATTTTTTGCTAAAAAAATTTTGTGTAAACCTATATCTATAGCGCAAATATTTTTTTCAGGGGTATATTTTTTGGCCTCGGCGATTAAATGTCCTGACCCACAACCGGCATCTAAAACAATATCCTTCTTATCAATAAGTTTAGTAGAAATTAATGTTGGTAAAAAAATTTCGGACTTTTGACGGGTGTTAAAATACTTGCCTTCTTCTTTACTCATCAAACCTAATATGGAAAAAATATTAATAAACCAAGAGTAGGATAAATATTTTAAGATATTTAATTTAGAAATTAGGATTATCAGAAATAAAATAACCTTACTATTTCCAGGAAAATTAAATAAAAAAAACGGAATATTGGATAATTCAGAAGCAAATTTTGGATATCGTTTTAGAAATAACAGGGCATTTTTTCTTGCCCGGCTCCTTAACATAAAAAGTACTCCGGACACTATGGGATATTCATTACATTGGCAGCTTAAAATCCCATTGATAATTTTCGATCCTTTCTTTAAAAAACAACTACTTAAATGGTAGTTTTTTAGACAATGCGGGCAATTAAGTTTTGCCAATAAATAGCTATCCACAATTTTTAAAAAAAATAATTACCTAAACTGATATAATTTATCTTAACTTATGAGGGTAGCAATTGTCCATGATTCACTTTGTGAATTTGGCGGAGCCGAAAGAGTTTTGGGTAGTTTAATTGAAATTTGGCCTCAGGCGGATGTTTTTACTTCAGCCATCAACCTAAAAGTTATAAAATTACTACCCGAGGCGAAATATACAGAATTATTTCTTAATAAAATTCCCTTAATAAACAAAAAATATGCTTTTTTGCAGCTATTGTCGCCTCTTGTTTGGAAAAGCCTAGTTTTAAAAAATTACGATTTAATTATCTCTAGTTCTACTTTTGGTCTTTCCAATACCATAAATCCCAGGGGCGCTGTTCATGTTGCCTATCTCCATCGGCCACCAAAAAATCTCTACGGCCTAAGCTATAGATGGACTTTGCAAAAAATAGTTCCCTATTCTTTTTTTATTAAAAAATATTATGAATATCATCTTAAAAAAACCAAAAATATCATTACCAGCAGTAAACACATGCAAGGATTATTTAAAAAAATGTTTAGAATTAAGGCTAAACTCATTTACCCCCCAGTCAATATTCCCTCTCAGGTATTTAAACAACCTGGCAGTTATTTTGTTATTTCCTCAAGACTGGATAAAGAGAAAAGTGTTGATATGGCAATCAGGGCCTGTAATCAGCTTCGATTACCTTTAAAAGTCCTCGGCATTGGCAAAGAATTAAAAACTTTGCAAAAGATAGCTGGTCCGACAATACAATTCTTAAGGTTTGTTTCCGATAAAAAAAGGTTTCAAATTTATAGCCAGGCTAAAGTTTTTATTTTTTGTGCCAAAAATGAAGATTTTGGCATCGCCCCAATAGAAGCCATGGCCCAAGGTTTACCTGTAATTGCCTACTATGGTGGTGGCCTTAAAGAAACAGTTATAAAAAATAAAACAGGCTTATTTTATTATGAGCATAGTGTTGAAGCATTAATTAAGGTAATTGAAAAATTTAATCCTGAAAAATTCAATCCTCAATCTATACACCAATATGCCAAAAAATTTTCTGAAGGAGAATTTAAAAAAAAATTTAGATCATATGTCCTTAGTAGGCTTAATTAGAAGAAAACCGGTTCGCTTAGAAAATTTTTAAATCTGACACTTATAAATGACTGCATTTTTGTAATAAATGGGGTTTTTAAAAGATTGACAATTTATAAAAAAGTTATAAACTCTGTCATCTTTACTTATTAAATCTTTATTTAAATAAACAAGCCAATGATTACCTACTTCGTTGTCCCTCTTTTTATCTATCTCTGATTTAAAATTATAAGAATAGTTGCTCTTTATTCTTCCTTTATTATATTCATAAAAATAGTAATTGAAAATAAAAAAAGCTGAAAATAAGCTTAATAAATACCTTATTCATCTATTAAAAAACTAGTATTTTTCTAAAAAATTTCTAAGTTGCCTTAAAGACAACAAAATATTAAAAACAATCCTGCATTTTAGAGAACTAAAATATTTACTTTTTTTATATAAAGTTAGTATCTTTTTAACATAAGTTTTTTTATCCTCATAAAAAACTGTCAAGTTACCCCATTTCTTTTTAACTATGCCCAATCCCTTTGCCATTCTTAGTCTTTTTTTTAAATAGCTTAAAAAATCATTAGCCTGTTCGTGATGAAAAACCAGCATTTTAGGTTCAAAACCTATTTTCCCTCCGTTTTGTGAAATCTGCAAGCCAAAATCTACATCTTCACTGCCCAAACATTCAGTAAATTTATATTTTTGGACTGCTTTTCTTTTAAAACAAACGTTTTTTGTATCTATGGATTTCAGTGTTTTGCTTTTTTTGTCATAAAGTCTTTCTAACCATAAATTGTTAGTCCAAGCAGCAAATTGGGAATAAAATGAGGTATTAAAATTTTCAGTTTTTCCTTGAACAGCCGAATATCTGCTATTTTTCCTAAAAAAAATTAAAGCCTGCCTAACTGCATTTTTGTCTAAAATACAGTCATCATCCACAAAATACAATAAATCGGAACTGTTTTCTTTTAAAGCTAAGTTCCGCAACGGAGCCCAACCTCTTAAATCAAGATAACTTACTTGCAGGTGTATTTTTTTAAAATGGTTAATTAAAGTTTTTGATTTTCTGTCATCGGGATGCAAAACTAAAATTACAGTACGTGGTATTATCGTCTGATTGATAATTGACTTTAAACATTTTTCTAAGAAACTAGACTTAAATTGAGAAATGATTGCCACACTTAGTGTCATCTTTCTAAAAGTTTTTTGTTAAGTGTTTTTCTTACTTCGTTTCTATTTTTAACAGCATAGTACCAATCAATGGTTTTATGTAAACCATCAATAAATTTAATTTTTGGTTCCCATCCTAAAAGTTTTTTTGCTAATTTATTATCGGCCACCCTATTATAAGGACCAGTAGGCATATGTGGTTTAAAACTAACCTTGGGGAAAAAGTTTGTATAATTAAAAATTTCATTTACTGCATCGATAACTCTAATTCTTTCCATTGTACCTAAATTTATTGCCCGTCCGTCAGTGATTTTTTCGGCGGCTAAAATACTTCCTTCCACAATATCGCTAACATGAGTCCAATTTCTAATCTGCTTTCCTGTTCCCCAAACAATATAAGGATTTTGTTTAATAAAAGCTTTGGCAATTAAACCAATTATTGCATGATCTTCTTTAGCCCGACTACCATATACTGTAAAAAAACGCAAACAAACACTGGGCAATTTATAAGCTTTATAATAAGCCCTGAGGGTTTTTTCAGCAGAAAGTTTAGCCCAACCATAAATATCATCGGGATCATAAGGAGGACCCACCATTTGTTCTTCTAAATACAACAGTTCTTTGGTATTTTGTTGTTTAAAAGTAGGATAAATACATCCCGATGAACTAAAAATAATCTTTTCCACTTGGTGATTTAAAGATGCCTTTATAACTAGCCCGTCTAAAATGAAATTTTCTGCGCATTCAGCTTGATGAAGATCGATAAAACCTCTGCCTCCGTGAATACCGGCTAAATGAAAAACTAAATGTTTATCTTTAATTATCTTATCAACAAGATTTTGGTTTAATAAGCTGCCTTTAACAAATTCAATATTTTTTTTAGCGAGGTTGTGCTTGATATTCTCAACTCTGCCGCTGCTTAAATCATCAACAACTGTAATTATTGCTCCCTTTTTTACTAAAGAATCCACTAAATGAGAACCTATAAAAG
>Ga0307380_10003738_pt1 | contig 20863 bp, 15 predicted proteins | sample UN3MG_FD_202239 | JGI IMG/M metagenome (GOLD analysis project Ga0307380, IMG submission 202239) | Soil microbial communities from Risofladan, Vaasa, Finland - UN-3 | ecosystem: Environmental > Terrestrial > Soil > Coastal area > Acid sulfate soil | place: Finland: Risofladan, Vaasa | collected... | reverse complement strand
TGCTCGGGAACCGGCATCCCCAATATCTACGCCTATATCCGGGACAGGGTAATGGCGGAGGAACCCTCCTGGTTGGCCGAGGAGCTCGGCAAGGCCAAGGACCCGAACGCGGTGATCATACACGCCGCTTCAGACGATCAGCGGGAGTGCCGGATCTGCAGGCTGACCGTCGAAACCTTCGTCGCTATCCTGGCAGCGGAGGCGGGAAACATGGTGCTCCGCCACATGGCCACAGGCGGGCTGTACCTGGGCGGAGGGATTCCGCCCCGAATCCTTCCCTTCCTTCGGAAACCCAACTTCATAAAATGGTTTGTCCGTAAAGGCCGTCTGTCCCGATTGCCCGAACAGGTCCCGGTCCACGTCATCCTGAACGCCAAAGCCGCACTGGTCGGAGCAGCCAGCTTCGGCTTGCAGGCAGCGGGACTACAGCCGGGCTCCGCTCCATGAACGAACAACTGCGCTGCTTCGTTGCCATCTTTGTGGCCGGAGCTATCCGCCTGTAGCCCGGCGAGTGAAGCAATCAGAAACCTCATCCTCGCCGATCATCTTCTTCCGGGTCGTACCACAATCTGCGATCACGGCGTTGATTCGGTCGTCCAGTTCCTGGTTGTACGGCATGATAACCTCCTTGGACAGATATACTCGGATCGAGCTCAGTCCTGAGTTGCATCTCCCGATTGCAAGTTATACATTATCAATCGAGTGAGCAATACGATCCATTGATTGGGGGGCGTGATCCCGGAGGAGGTGGAAGAGTTTCTGTGTTTGAATCTGCTATTTCAGCTTCCTGACCCGCTGCTCGATCAGGCCTTCGATCTTTTCGAATGACGGGGGCGGTCCGGTTCTGACCTGCTTTCCGTCTACAAACAGCCCGTCGGAAATCCCCCACTCCTCGAACACATCCCGATCCAGGGTATCGTATTTCTGGAAGAGAACCTTGTCGCCGAACTGCTCGGCGGCCCGGCGGGCCCGTTCAAAAGACAGGTTTTGAGCAGGACACCAGCCGTTGATAAAGGCGCTGACCGTGACCTTGCCGGCGGTCTTCCCCGGCTTCTTCTTCCGGCGTACCCACTTGGGAGCTACAGCTTCCTGGCTGAAGGGTTTCCAGAGCAGCACCATGATTCCATCCCTGTCCACCGGTTTGTAGCCCTGCTTCTTGAACCACGAAGCCCTCATGAAAAAGGGAAGCACCACGCCCCAGGCTGCGATCCCTTTCTTTCCCAGCGCCCGGCTATCCTCCTCCGCAGCGCGCAGCAGCGCCTTGCCCATGCCCCGTTTCTGGAAGTTCCCCCGGCCTTGCTTGTAGCCGTGAACCCAAATGCAGAGGATGAAATGAAGATCCTCCCCCTGGAGGTAGTACTCCTCGATCGGAAGGTACTGGATCATACCGCCGATTTCGCCGTTCTCATCCCGGGCCAGCTTGACCCTCAAGCCTCTGTCCTTCATGCGGGCGTACCACCGTTCCTTGTGGTCTCCGGCTTCCTTCATTTCCTCCGACCAGTCCTCCAGACACTGAAAATACAGTTGTTCGTGCTCGGAATTGAGATCGATCACGTCCATAGGCTTCCTCCCTGTGGCTCCGTCGCGCCCAACATCTCTATTATAAACCCACGTGCAGCAGGAAGAAAGTTAATATCTGGAGCAGTACAAATACCGGCAAGTTTCATCATACGTTGGAGTAGCGATTACGGCGGCGAAATCTCGGCCCGGCGTACTGTCATGTCGCAATCAGCGCAGATGTTCTTCTGTGTATAGTGACAGCTCGATCATGCGCTCGAGGAGCTCGCCGCTGTCGAAGCCGCGGAAGTTGTTCAGCACCAGCTCTTTGGCGAACAGGCGGCAGATGTATTTGAGCTTGCGGGCCCGTTTCTGAGATGCGAACAGATAGTCGGCGTGACCGTTGTTGATCACGATAAGATTGTTCTTCACATCGTAGCGGGAACGCCAGAGCTCACCGGGAGCCCGCAGATAGGTGTATCCGGGCAGGCCCTTGCTCGACTCTTTGCCCGGCTGTTCCTCCTGTTCGACCAGCGATTCGGTGACCGTAATGATGCTCTCTGCGCTGCAGCTCGCATCCCCCTGGCGTACCGTACACTGAAGCGTAACCAGGACCGGCTCCTCCGGTGCGATAAACGTCACGATCTCCCGGTCACTGCTGTTCAGAGTGCCCTCCCCCTCTTTGATACTCCAGTCGAACTCCAGCCCTTCCTCTACGGCTCGCCCTTTTTTGTCCCGAGCGATGCAGCGGAGCGTTTTCTCCTGGCGGACTCCGACAATGCTGGAAGCGGGGGAGATAATTGCTTTGTACAGCGGTCCCGGATACTCGTAAAACTCTCGAGCCTCGGGTTCTGCCCGGCCGCTTTCAACCTTCTGGGGGATCTTCTCGGCTCCAACGGCTTCCTCGGAAGGACCTTGATACTCTTCCTCCCCTCCCTCGGAATCGAACAGACCGCCGCCCTGTTTTTTCCTCTTTTTGTTGATCTCCGCGTAGATGTCAAACCAGTCGTAGTCCTCCGGCGGCAGAGCCAGGAAAGCCTCCTTCAGAGCGTGCTGCACGGTCTTGAGGATCCGCCGGCTGGCCTCCTCCTCTTCCGCCTGTTTCTCCCGTTCGATGATCTCGGTCAGTTTCTGCTCCACCGGTTCGATCACCCGGGAGAAGAGCATGAGATTTTCATCTTGTATGATGCCGTCACGGGTTCCCGGGGTGAGCTGAAGGAAGGGCACGTCGATCGAGCCTAGAAGATATCCGGAGGTCCAGGGATCTTTGTCGAACAGATCCAGCTTGTTGATTGAAGGGAGCACCCGAGTGCCGGAACGGTAGAGGCTGACAGCGTTTCCAGGATCCTGGGGATTCAGGTACAGCTCCAGGTAGATATCCCCCTTTCCGGCCTCCAGCACTTCCAGCTCGTGGAGCAAGCGGCCGGTGTATTCCCGGGGTTTTACCTCCAGTTCTTTACGGGAGCTGCGATCCGTGATCGTGATCTTGACCCCGGAGCGGCGGATGCGATCACGGAGCTCGGAAGCCAGATAATGCTGGATCCGCTCGCCGTTGAGCTGACGAATCCCGGGGAGAAGCGGATGGATCATCAACTCGGTACCGGGATGGGAAAACAGGATCCGCCTCTGGTTGATCGAATATCCGGACTCTCCCTTTTTCATCTCCATCTGGTAGGCCCTGCCGTCGGCTCCTGCCGAGGAAAGGAGCAGGCGTTCGCCCACGGTCCAGAAGCTCAACAGACCGATACCGAACTCTCCCTGGATGCCCTCGGCCCCCCGTTCCTTCAACCGTTTCTTGAGGGAATCGCAGATATGGGTCGCCACGTAGCGGAAGTTGGGCAGGCCCTCTTCGTTCAAAGGAATGCCCTCGCCGTCGTCGATTACCTTGAGGTACAGCTCGCCCCGCTCCCGTCCGCGAACGATGGTGACGTGGCGGGCCCGGGCGTCAATGCTGTTTTCCACGAACTCGGCGATCGCTTTGAGGGGATTGTTCTGGGACAGAGCGATGATGGTGATGGCGTTCCAGTGATCGCCGATGCGGAGTTTCCCGCTGTTCGCCTTTTTCCGCGGCTTGGGGCTTTTAGTCCTTTTCTTCGTGCTTTTTCTCCGGGAGCCGCCGGGGGACTTGGTTCCAGTTACCTTCGATTGTGCCACCCGGCCATTATTATCCAAACCCAACAGTTAGACAATAGCCAGTGAGCGACTGACAATTTGAAAAGCAGCGGGTACTTATTCCTTCTTTCTACGGACCCGTTCGCGAATCATGGCCACGAAACCTGTATCAAAGCTCTTTGTCAGAAGATACACATTTGCCAGCACTGAACCCGCCCATGCAATCTGGGCTATGTGTATGGGAACCAGTGCTAAAACAAATATCATGGTACCGATCAGACCCACCTTCACCCATACTCCTTTATTCAAAAGGGACAGCCCCATCGCGACCTCGAACAGGATCAGCAGAATCCCGAACGCCGTTGGACTGAGAGCTATGACGCTTTCCGTCAGCGTTCGATAGAGGGGAAGCCAGGCCTCCCGGCCGTAGTCAAAAACGAAACCCGGCTGGGTCAGGAGGAAAGTTACATTGACACCGATACCCATGGCTACAAAGAAGAATCCCAAAAAGATACGGCCGGCATTCGGTCTCAGCAAACTCAGGACAATGACAAATAACGAATACACCACACCAACCACGATCGGACCAGCCACGAATAACCCCCTGTCCTCTATGTTCGCGCACCGCCTCTATTGTTCGCGGGAAGATAACGGTAGTCAAGAAAAGAAAAAGAGGTTTTGCCGGCGCCGGGGAATTGCCGAGTGCGGTTGTGCATTGCAGTCTGTGGGATCGGTTTGCACAGCTCAGTATATCGGTCCATGATGCAGGCAATTCTTACCATCGATCCGAACATTCGGGAGATAGCCAGGGGCGTTCACCACCGGGAAAGGCTGTTCCCATCCCATTTACTGCCCGGGGGTGCTCTTCTGCAGTAAAGCGCGAAGTTCCCCGATCAGGCTTCGAAGCTCACGGATGTCCGCCCGATGCTCACGATCCAGTTCGCTCTGCAGGTCCGAGTGCTCTTCCAGGCGCACGTGCACAGAGGCAAAGAGGGTGTCGATGCGGTTTCCGATCGCCTCCTGGCTGCTCCCCTGTCGCTTCAGCTCCTCAGAAATCCCTTCCACATTCTTGAGCAGTGCCTCATCGATGTGCGTCCGGGCCTCCGCTTCTCCGGCCAGCGAGCGCTCCATATCGAGCAGCCGGCCGGTCAGGCGCTGTTCGGTTTCCTTCAGGTCGCTGTCTATACTCTGCCGCAGGGAGCGAAAAAAAAGGGCGCCCATCAGGACCAGCGCGCCGACGGAGACCCCCAGCACGCCAAGAAGCAGCACCGCCCGCCTGCGTTGGGAGTAGTACTGCAGCCCGAACCAGGCGGCCGAGTTTTCCGGCTCCAGGCTCAAGACCTGTTCGAAGCGCCGGCGGGAGGAGGAGAAGCGCCTCAGGTAGTACTCCACCTTACCTAGAAGGACAAGGGAAGGCACATGCTGCGGATGCTCGCCGAGGAGCTCGGAAAGCTTCGCCGCAGCCTTCCGGTATTGCGTTTTCAGGGCCAGGCTCAGGGCTTCCCGGTAGGCTTCTTGTTCAGACACGTGCGGTTCCTTGCGGGAGCTCAACGCCCGCTCTTCTTCGAACCCTGCACCACCGCGGCTTTTTTCTTCTTTCCGGCAGCCCGGTTGAGGTCCACCTTGAGCTTCTTGCGCCGGCCGCTGCTTCGCTCCAGGGCGCTGACCCCCACGATCCCGTTCAGGTTGTACTCGAAGCTCACCTCGATCTCCGAGCCCGCCGGCAGGTTTGAGGGAAGGTCGTCCAGAACGAAGGAACCGATGAAGGTATTCTTGCTGGCCGTGGGGTCCTCTCCCTGGTAGACATCGATAACCGCTTCCGGCTGATTTTCCATCGCCGTGTAGTAGGTCTCGGTCATCGAAGAGGGGATCGGGGTGTTGCGATTGATGATGATGCTGTAGCGATCGTCGTTCAACTGCCCACCGGGGCGAATGTTGAGGCAACGGATGCCCAGAGAGTGGGAGTTCACGTCCACCAGGATGGTGTCCAGGTGCTCGCCTGCGATGATCGCGCCCTGGATCGCCGCCCCTACGGCCACGCAGTAGGTGGGGTCCATCTCCCGGTGCACATCGAAACCAAGCTCCCGGCTCAGGGTATCAAAGACCAGGGGGATGTAGGTCGAGCCGCCTACCAGGAGCAGCTTGGAGATGTCGCTCGCCTTCACCTTCGCGGTTTTCAGCACCTCCTTCACCAGGTCGAAGGTCCGGTCCAGCTCCGCCCGAATCCTGTCCTCGAACTCCCTCCGCCTTACCTCCAGCTCCAGGTTCACCGGCTTGCCCTTTACCGAGGTTAAGAACTCCTCTTTCACCTGAACCAGGGTCTCGGTGGAAAGCCGGATCTTGGCCGCTTCGGCTGCGTTCTTCAACCGGGCTTCCAGCCTCAGCTCCTTGCCGGGCCGCACCCCCTTGGGAAGGTGGGTGTAGAACAGATCCCGCAAGAGGCGGTCCAGATCGTCACCGCCTAAACCGGTGTCCCCGTCACTGGCCATGACCTCGATGATCCCCTTCTCCACGTCGATAAGGGAGACGTCGAAAGTCCCGCCGCCGAAGTCATACACCAGGACCTTCTCCCTCCGGTCTTCCCGGCAGCCGTAGGCCAGAGCGGCGGCGGTCGGCTCGTTGATGATGCGCACCACCTCAAGCCCGGCCAGCTCGCCGGCCCGGATCGTATCCTTCCTCTGCAGGTCGCTGAAGTAGGCGGGAACGGTAATCACCACCTGTTCCACCGGCAGGCCCGTTTTCCGCTCCGCCGCCTCCTTGAGGGTCTTCAGGATATGGGAGGAGATCTCCGCCGGCGTATACGACTGCTCCCCCATGTGCACCTTCTTCCCGCTTCCCATCCGGCGTTTGATCGAGACCACCGTATTTTCCGGGTAGGCGGCGTACTGGTTGCGGGCCACAACCCCGGTGAGGATACGCCCGGAAGGATCGACCCCCACCACCGAGGGCAGGTACTTCCGGTCCGCCTCTACGGAGAACACCTGCGGCTTGCCGTCGATGACGCAGGCGATCTCGGAATTGGTCGTTCCCAGGTCGATGCCGAAGATCCTTTTCACTTCTTTCCATCCTTTCCTCTGTCGAGCCCGGCGAAAAGACGCACCTTTATTCCCCGCCCGGGCCACCGTTTTTGGCCACCACCACCCGGGCGAAGCGCAGGACCTTACCCCGCAACAGCCAGCCCTGCTGCACTACCTCGCATACGCAGTCTTCCCCCACCCCCGGGGCCTCGGCGGCAGCCAGCGCCTCATGGAGGGTGGGATCGAAAGGCTTCCCCACCTGCGCCGAGGCTTCAAGTCCCGAGGCAGCGCAGTGGTCGAGGAGCTTTTCGTAAAATATGGTGATACCTCTCTGCCACTCCTCCTCCCCCGTTTCCAGGATCTGTCGCCGCACCGCTTCCAGCCCGTCCATGATGGGAAGCAAGCCGGAGAAGAAGGAGGCGATCGGCTGCTTCCGCTCATCCTCGAGCCGGCCGTCGGCTATCCGTTGCGGCGTACGCACCTTCGGCTCGGGAATGATGAGGAAGGGAAAGCGGGGGCGAGGCGTCCTCCTCACGACCCTCATCACCTCCATTGCCTTCATCGCAGCTTGCTGACGCTCTGGTCCATGGGGCGGAAATCCCTGCTGAAATCCTGAAGCTGAAAATCCGAGGAGGCAAGCAGCATCCTGAACACCCGCCGGATAAACAGGGAGGGGAAATCGACCTCCCCCGTATCTACTCCCAGACCGGAGTCGCGCTTGTAGAGGCTCAAGTCGAGCTGTCTGCGTTTTGCCCCGTCCCTCAACACCCCGTAGGCCCGGCGAATCTCCTTGAACCCATCCGGATCGCGCTCCGGCGGGCTCTGCCGCACCTTCTCCAGATAGCTCTTGCGGATCTGCTCCTCCGAGGCCTCTTCAGTTACTCCCAAGACCTCGTAGGGGCTCCTCATCTCACGGACGGGCATTCCCTTCTTTCTTACCCTATCCTTGCTCATGGTACGACTTGAACCTCCCCCTGCTCTTGATCTGCTTGATCTGAGAATTATAGAAATCCACATCCATCAGGTCTTCCCGCAGCCTGGCCTGCTCTCTCAAAACCCGGGCATAGTCGAGGGTACGGCTGCGGTCGCCCAGCTCGTTGAGCACCACCAGGTGCAGGAATTGGTCCTCCTCGTCGGCTCCGTCCCGATCGATCAGCTGCAGGCTGTATTGCTCGGCAAGCTCCGGGTGTCCCTGCTGCCGCAGAAAATCCGTGATGTAGTAAAGGGAGAAATCCTTCTCCTCGATCATCAGCTCACAGATCCGCCCGGCAAGCTTCGAGTCCCCCTGCGCGAGAAGGAAGATGAGGATCTGCCCGGCAAGCACATCGCTGGTGGGACAGGAGCAGGAACAGATGCTTTTAAAAAACTCGAGCCCCCTTTCCGGCATCCCATCCGTATAAAAGGCAAGCCCCAAGGCCATCTCGGTGGCGTGACTGTCCACGGCCTTGATCGCCTGGTTGAACTTCTTCACCGCCGCCTCTTTTTTTCCCTCCCGCTGAAGCCACAGGCCTTCCAGGTACTTGAGTTGGGGATGGTTTCGGTCCAGCCGGCGAGCCTCCTTGGCCAGACGAACGGCCTCTGCCTGATCACTGCTTCGAAGCGACCAGGCCTGCTGCAGATAGCATTGGGCCAGGCCCGAGCTGTAGGAGGGGTTGTCCGGATACTTCTTCAGAGCTTCCCGGTAAAGCCGGGCGGCGCCATGTGGATCGGGCAGGCTCATCAGCTCGTCAAGGTAGGTATACAGGTACTCCTCGTTGTCCGGGTCCAGCTCGTAGAGCCTACGGGCGTAGTCGCAGGCTTCCCTGGCCCGGCCGAGCTCGGAAGCCCCCTGTTGAAGCAGCTCCAGCGCCTGCCGGTCGCCTTCATCCAGAACGCAGGCTTCCTTCAGGCAGGAAAAGGCTTCCCGAAGCTTCCCTTCGTTTCGAGCATTGCCGGCGATGAACTTGAGGGTGGCGGTATAGGCGCGGCGTAAATCTTCAGGATCGGAGCGCTTCGGCTTTTTCTCCCCCTTTAGAAGCCGTGCCCAGTACTCGTTGGCCTGGCTGTAGCGGCCGAGCCTCTGAAGGAGCAGCGCCCGGTTGTGGAGGATGGCCGGAGTGGTCGCATCGACTTTCTCCAGCAGCTCCAGGGCGGTCTCCAGGTTTCCCCGCTCGGTTTCCTGCAGGCTGAGCCTGAAACGAGCCTCGTTCAGGACCAAAGGAGACAATGCAATCTTGATATCGGCTTCCGAAAAAAGCTCCGCCAGGACGACAGCCTCGGAAGCGTTTTGCTCCTTCAACAGCAGCATCAGGTGGAGGTCGAGGAGAGCCCGGAGCTCCTCGCCCGCAGGGCCCACCGAAGCGAACAGCGAAGCATGGGCCTTTACCAGGTTGCGCACCTTCACAGTGCTTCTTTCGTCCACCGCGGCCAGCAGTCTGAGGTGCAGGGCCAGGACTTTGAATCCGGGTTTGCCCTCGAGCAGCTTCAACTGCGGCGCGGGGTCGCCGGAGGCGCAGAGCAGGCGATAGGCCTTGTGGATTTTGCTGAGGGCGGTGGAAGGACCTTCGGGCTCCTGCTCAGACAGCAGTCTTCTCCAGAAGCGAAGCAGCAGACCCCTTTCGAACACCGGATCGCCGGGCACAGCTGCGGGAAACGCCGCAGCCGAGCTGCCGCCGGCGGAAAGAAGCTCCCGGTGGAACTCGTCACCTGCCAGGGAGAAGCGGCTCTGCGCTTGAGGGAGCTCCCCGAGTCTGGCCAGGCAGATACCGGCGTAGTAGGGGTAGCGGCGGGCCTTTTCCGGGTCCCGGGTCGAAGCCTCCTCCAGACGCTCGAGCGCGACCCGGACCTTTCCCTGCCTGTAGAAATCAGAGGCGCAGCGAAACAAGAGCTCAGTCTCCAGCCGGGCCTGCCGTTGTTTTCCGCTCCGGAGGGTCCAGCTGCGGTAGCAGCTCAGTGCCTCCGCCCAGCTGCCGGCGTTCCAGGCGGACTTGAAGGCCCGGAGAAACTCCGCAGCTCCTGCCTGCGCCGAAGGTTGAAAGGACTTCTTCTCTTTATGCTTCTGTTTGTGCTTGTGGGCTTTTTTCGATCTTTTAGACATGGGGTTTGAAGTACAGAGTAATAAAGCTCGCCGGGTTGAGTCAATATCACAGACGGCTCAAAGATCCGGTCTCCAGGGTCGTTTTTCGCGCACCGCGGTGATAAGGAAGCGGGCACCCTGATTGTCGGACGGGTTGAGCCAGAGCATGCGCTCGAATACCTCTTCCGCCTCCCTAAATTTCTCAAGACGCCAGAGGCACAATCCGTAATGCAAATAACAAATATTAACAAATATTGTTATATATCATTAATTGAAAATTGGGGGATAGGAGGACAATAAGTGAATGTTTCATTGACGCCGGAACTGGATAAATGGATCAACGAAAAAGTGGCCAGTGGATTGTATCAATCCTCGAGCGAGTTGATTCGGGAGGGCCTTAGATTCTTGATGGTAAGAGAAGAGCAAAGACAGGCGATGATCGCTGAATCGCGGCAGGATTTGCTCATCGGTGTTACGCAGTTGGACAACGGAAAAAGCCAGGACTTAGATGAAGAACTCGTGAAATCGATCAAGAAGAAGGCACGCGTAAAAGTAAAACATGGAGATTGAAAAGCTCATTATCTCTGATCAAGCAGCGGCAGATCTTGAAGAGATATGGCAGCACATCGGCATCGACAATCCGTCTGCTGCCGATAAGTTTGTTGAGGTTATTTATGGAAAATGTCTTCATATCGAAGAGAATCCGGAGATCGGAAGAAATCGAGATGAGCTGTTGCCTGGAATCCGTTGTCTGTCTGTTAAAAAATATCTGATTTTTTGCCGAATCAAGATCAAGGCTGTTCAAATTGTAAGGATTTTAAGCGGTTATCGCGATATCGATTCAATATTTTAAAGGCCGAGTTGGTGAATATACTCGGCATACTTGACAGGACCTCGTTCACCTGTACATTGTTCTAAAAAATCAGGAGAATCAAATTGCAGCGAGTCCATCTGCTCTCAGGCGTTTCCTGGGCAGCCCTGTTTGAGCAAAAAAACAGGTGGCTGGGAAAGGCCAACGCCGGGGCGGGAGAACGGGGATCCGAGAACGGAACGGCAGGCGGAGTCCTTGTTGTCATTCCCGCGGATTGGAAACTGAACATAAAATCCGAGCTTGTCAGGAATCACCTGGCCGGCTGCTCCGTTCTTACTACAGAAGAGCTCATTGAGCGCTACCTGCGGCAGGTTGCGGGAAAGCAACCGGGGGCCTTGAATCATGTCCCGGCCCAGGAAGGCGCCGACCAGACCTTTACTCCGGGCATCCTGCTGAACAAGCACGCCGCCGGCTACCTGCTCGACTCGATTCTGAAAGATGCCGCCCTGGATGCCCTGCAGGAGATTGTGCCGGCGGGTTCTGCCTACACACCGTCTGGGTACCTCAATATCGAGACCTTCCGGCAGGGGTACGGTCGGGCACTGTGCGAATATATCTATGATTTCAGGCAAACCCACCACGAAGATCTTTTACCGGTCCTGGAGCTTCTCAAGAAGGGAAAGCTGTCGGCCAAGGAAAAAGACCTGGTCGATATCCACGATGAGTTTGAGCGGCTTCTCGACCAGAGCGGTCTCTACGATTACCGCCGGGGTGTGGCCGCTTTTTTAAAGGACCGTGACCAGGATCAAGGGCTGCAAGTCCCGTTCATGCCTGAAACCAGCCTGGTTATTGCCGGATTCAGCCGATTAACCAGTCTCGACCGCCGGCTCTTACTTGGGCTGGTCAACCGCTTCCAACAGAGTGTGATCCTTTACTGCAGCAATCTACAAGCATCGGAGGCTGTTTTCAGAGTTCAAGAACCCTTTCAGGCCTTTCTGCAGGACTTGAGAGATTCTTCCGCCGACCTTCGGGAAGACAGGATAGAAGAGGCAGACCGAAACTTAAATTGCGCTCTCCTCCCTCTGGCCGAGCTCATTTTCCACGACGACAAGAAAACCCGTCTGTTCCAAGCATCCACGGCCGTCAAGCTGGTCCGGGCGGAAAACAGGTACAGCGAGGTCACCTCCATAGCCAGGCATATCCTGGAACTCGGCCGGCAGGGCATCGGCTGCGGGCAGATACGGCTTGTATTCTCCGATTATAAGCTGTACACAACCATTCTTCTGGAGGTATTCCCTCGATACGGTATTCCCTACAGGCTGCTTAAAGGGACCCCGCTCAAGCTTTATCCCCTGGCGGGGATCGTGCAGAGCCTGGTCGCTCATGCGGTCAGTCCCAATCCCTATCCCATCCGAGAAAAGATCTTCTCCTCTCCCTACATGTCCTTCTCCTGCCTGCTTAAACCTGAGGACCTGGGCAGGTTTGCCCTGGACAAAAATATACCAATTGAGAAGGAAACAATCGCGACGGCCATCCCCGAGCCGCGCCACTTTGACCTGGACCATCGCTGGTGTCTCGAGCAGCAACGCCGGGCTGCCCGGGTGGTCAAATCGGAAGAAAAGCTGGAGCCGGTCCAGCTGGCGGCGCGCTGCCTGGAGGAGCGCTTTGCCGAGGATCCGGAAGCTCGCGAACGGGAAATGCTCAAGCTGTTGATCAACTACTACGTTCTCTCCCGGGCGGAGAGATCGCTGTACGTCTGGCGTTCGAAGATGCCCCCCTCCGCCTTCTGCCGTTCCGTGCAGAAGCTTATCGATCGCTTTCATGTAGCGGAAAATGTCCACACCCGGGACGGCAGTCTCAGAGATGAGATATTCAGATCCGTCGCGGCCCAGGACAAACTGGTACTGAAAACACTCGACCTGCTCCGGAAGCGTTTACAGGCCCATTTCAACCTTCTCTCCGGGGGTGAGCAGGAAAGTGAGCAGCAATACCCGCTTCTCAACCTGGTCGGCGCCTTTACCGGTTTAATGTCGGACCCGGAGCTGGCCCTGCCTTCCTCGGGGGTGGACGGTGTGGCCGTTTTCGCTTCCTCCGACGTGCCGGACAGCTATTATCCGGTTACCTTTATCGGAGGATTGGTAGACGGAGAGTTTCCGGCCAAGGAGCCCTTCAATTTTCTGGCGCCGAGAAAGGAGGGCCCGTGCGGTGAAGCCCTGCTTATCGATCGAGAACGTCAGAGCCTGTACCAGATGATAGCCGGCACCACCGAACGGCTGTACCTTTACTTCCCCTTTTCAGACGGCGGGAAAAAGCTCCTGACCTCACCTTTTGTCGCCGAAATCGAGCGCTGCATTGCAACTCCCGATGCCGGGGAACGAGCGGAAAAAGAGTCCCTCAAAGATTTAAGCCACTGCTTCAACACACGGGAGAAGCTCATCTTTGCGGGCAGAAACCTGGACCGCGCCTACTCCAAGACGCTGCCTGTTTTTCAGGAGCTCAAGAGTATCTCGACGGAGCGTTTCCAGCATATCGCTAACATATTCAGATGCGACGGACTGCGGGGCAGCCCGGACGGCTTGAGCTGTTTCGATGGAATCTTTGAGTCTTCGACGGACACAGCCCCTACGGCAGCCCAGAGCATTCGCCGGCAGATGGACGACGCTGCCTTCATTGAAGTAGAGCAGCTGGAGCGCTATGCCGGATGCCCCTTGCGCTTCCTGTTCGACGACCTGGCGCGTTTGAAGCCGGACTACCAGGTCGACTATCATCCCGACAGAACAGACAGGGGATTACTGATCAAAAAGATCCTGGCCGGGTACAGTACAGCGGCTGCAGCGGCGTCATCGGTGACGGAAGCGCTCCCCGGCGGCATGAGTTTGCCGGACAACCCGGAACAGGCCTTAAGAACCATCGCCGAACAGTCCTTTTCCCAGATGCCGTCCCGGGAGAACGACCTGTTCAGCGGAAGCTACAAACGCATCGTTTTGAGGGGCCTCGCCGAGGCCGCTCATACCGGCCGGGACAAAACAAACCAGGCGGGCGGCGCGGGCAGCGGCAAAAGGCGTCCGGGGCTGCTCTCCTCTTTCCTGGATTACGAGAGAGAAGCACCCGATTTGATCAGTCCCTACCTGGCCGGGCTCGACTTCAACGATTTCAAGGCAGCCGGCATTCCCGTGAAGATCGTCATCGAGCGGGCGGACATTACCTCCAACGGGGAGTTCCTGATCATATACGCCTACAGCATCTCCGACCCAGGGAATTTGGGCGGCATCAACAAGGGCCTCCGCTTCCAGGCCCCTTTAATGATCCTGGCCTTGCGGAGTTACCTGCAGAAAAAGGGGCTGGACAAACAGGTCGGCGGGGCCGGTGTATACCTGGTCAGTAATCCCCGGATGATCAAACGGGGCGGCTACTTTGCCCTGCAGCAGCTCCAGGCCTCTAGAAGGAAACAGGTAAGCCCTGAGCAGCCCCTTTTCTCCGGCCAGCGCCAATATGGGTTTCTGCCGGCTGTACATTTCGAGCAGGAGCTGGAAGAGACGGACCGACGCGTGGGCCGGATCGATGAGTTAATTCGCAAAGGCCGATTCAACCCCCCGCTCTGTGCGGTTAAAGATCAGACCTGTGTGAACTGTGCCTTTACCAGAATCTGCCGCAAGGACCAGCTCCGGCTGGACAAGATCTACACGGCCATCGACGACCAGGAACTCTATAAGCCGCGCCGAAAGATTGAGCTCGCAGAGTTGGAGCCGGAAAAATGAAACGCTTCTCACCCACCCTGTATCAGCACCTGGCCACAGATACGGCCCGCAACCTGGTTGTTACCGCCGGCGCCGGCACGGGCAAAACCGAGGTCCTGACCCGCAGGATCATCAAGATCCTACGACAGGAATTGTTGGCCATCGACCGGCTGATGGTGGTCACTTTTACCGACAAGGCTGCGGTGGAGATGAAGGAACGGATCTATGCGGCCATCGAAGCGGAAATCGAGCGGGGCGGTCCGGAGCAGGAACACTTCAAGGGCCTGCGGGACAGTTTTCTGGACAACAGGATCAATACGTTTCATGCCTTTTGTGCCGGCCTGCTGCGGGAGTTTCCTATAGAGGCGGGAATAGATCCTTACTTCCGGGTAATGGATGAGGTGGACAAGGTCTTTTTCCTGCGCCGGGTAATCAATCGCAGTTTAAACAGGCTGGCCGAAGACAAAAAGAATTCAGAGCTAACCATCTTGAGCCGGGAGTGGCCGAGGACGGCGTTGGCCAACACCGTTTACTTCCTTATACAGAAACGGGAAGAGGCCGGGCCCTGGCTCCACGATTTTTGCCGGATAGAGTGGGCGCAGTATAAGGAGCGGCTCCCGGTTTATCGACGGGTTATTCTGCGGGAAATCTGCTACAAGCTGGGCAGAAGCGGAGTCCTGGATCGAGCGCTTGAACTCCTGCAAAAGGCGAAGCCCGACCCACCGCAGGATGATTCCAGTCTAAGCTGCCGGAGGCTGGAGCTCCTGGCCCTGCTGCCCGAATTTCAGGCTTTGCTCCTGTCGGCCAAACGGGAAGATTTTAATATAGAGGAAGTAAAGAGGGTTCGAGAGCTGGTACTGGCCAGAGGTAAACTGAGCGGCGCCAATGCCCAGGCCTGGGCGGACAATCCGGACAATCTCGATCTACTCAGAGAGGGGATCCTCATCCTACGCCATGCCCTCAAACAGCTAAAACTCGAGGATTTCGAGATCAACTGGGCCCTGGAGGCGGAGGCCTTTTCCATCCTCAAGGCCCTGGCCTCTGTGGCGGTCACCTGTTTAAACGATTACCGCCAGGAAAAGCTGGCCGAGAACTACCTGGATTTCCAGGATCTTCAGCTGAAAGTGTTTACCCTGCTAAGTGCGGAGAATCACCGGCATATCACCGAGGAGCTGCGCAGCCGCTACCTCTATATTATGGTCGATGAGTTCCAGGACACCAACGACCTGCAGTGGAAGATCGTGGGGGCGATCGCCTCCGACGGAAAAAACAAGCTGTTCGGGGACAGGCTGTTTATCGTGGGCGATGAAAAGCAGGCCATCTACTCGTTTCGGGGCGGGGATGTGAGCCTGTTTGCCCGTGTGCGCAGAGAGCTGCTGAAGTCAAATCAGGCCCGGAATACCCACCAGACGCCTTTTGAGCTTTCTGAAACTGGAGACGGCGGAAAGGACTACAGCGCAGAATACAGCGAAAAACTGCCCCGGGACCAAAGGGTCCGTTCCGGAGAGATTATCTTCAGCGACAATTTCCGTTCCGCTCAGGAACCCATCACTTTTTTTAACCTTTTTTTCCGAGCCCTGCTGGACCAGGTTTTGTACGAGGATTATGAGGCCAGACCCCAGCGGCTGCTCTGCTCCGGCAACCGGCGCCGGGGCAGCGTGGAGCTTCTCCTGGCCGATCGGCAAAGGCAGGAGGAAGACGAGTCGCTCAATGTCGAGGAGGAAGACTCAGGGTTTGAGGAAATGGATATGCATGCCAAGGAGGCGCACCTGATCGCCCTCAAGATAAAAGAAGTGCTGCTGGGAGACGATCCCCTCTATGAGCATGTACGCAGTAAGGCCGCCGCAGGCGAACCTGCCATCGCTATTTTACTGAACCGGAGGACCAAGCTGAAGGTCTACGAGGAAGCCCTGCGCCGGGAGAGTATCGACTTCATCGTCGTACGCGGCCGTGGTTTTTACCAGAGGCAGGAAATCATGGACTTAGGCAATCTCCTGGGCTTCCTGGCCGACCGCAGCAACTCCATCTACCTGGCCGGGTTTTTACGCTCTCCTGTCGGCCATGTAACGGATGAGGGCATCTACCTGCTTTCCCGCCTGCCCGGCGGGGAGACTCTGTGGGACAAGCTCGCCTCGCTGTTCGGCGGAAACGGGGACGCTGCTCCACTCGGTCATTTTTCAGACGAAGATTACGCCTCTCTAAAACAGGCGCATACCTGGCTTACACGCTGGTTCGAGCTTTGCCGTCGCATGGTCCCGGTCGACTTCCTGCACCTGGTCCTCGACGAGGGCGGATACTTTGCCACTCTTTCCAGGGGTATGCGCGGAGCCCAGGCAGTTTCCAATATCGAAAAGCTTCTGGGCCGGGTCCGGGAGGTATCTTTGAGCGGGCAGGAGGATTTTCTCAACTTTTCCCAATGGCTGAACGAACGTATCGACTACATCGACGAGGAGGGCGAGGCGGACGTGGATATCGTCCTGGGCGGAGCAGTCCAGCTTATGACCGTACACCAGTCCAAAGGACTCGAGTTTCCCATGGTCTTTGTTCCCGATTTGAACGCCAATTTCAATTTCGGCGAACACGAGATCCTGCGCTTTGCCGATATTACCGAGTCCCTGACCATCGAGACCGACCCCGAATCGGGGCAAGAGTCTTTCCTGCGGAAGGACCGCTTTGAGCTGGGAATCGACGCCCCCGATCCGGACAACAACTGGGAACCAACGTCCACCCTGGTGAAGAGGATCATAAAAAAATGTAACCGGGAAAAAACGATCGCCGAGCGGAAGAGACTGCTCTACGTGGCCGCCACCCGGACCATGGATCACCTGGTATTAGTCGGCCAGCTCAGAAGCCGGAGTCTCCATGCGCTGATCGAAGAGCGGGCCTGCCCGATCAATGAGATTACCAACTGGATGGGCTGGATCAGCAAGATCCTGAATCTGATTGAATCCCTGGACGGCGAGAGCAGCACCGTGCTCCTGGGCGATCCCAAGGGGGAGCACATCGAGATACCCTATCACTTGTTCGACAAAAGCCAGGCCGCCTTTCGCTTCGAGGAGAAACTGCGCACAGAGTTCCCGGGGGTTTAAAAGACGGCTCATAGAGCCAATGAACGAATGGTAATTAAAAGAAGTACAACGTAGAAACCGAATCAGAGCTGGAAGTGGGTAGCGGTGCGGGTGAAGTCGCGATCGGGATTTTTGGACATCCGAGCCTGCAGTCAAAGGATGTCTTTGGAAAGGTCGTCAATGAGGTGGCTATGATCATGCATCACAGGGGAAATTGCCATAACCGAGGGCGTGGCGCAACAGATTGGCCCGGTCTATGAAACACGGAGACTCGCAGATATCACCCTCAAGTGGACGGAGACCTCGTTTGAGGTCCGGGAAATTATCCAGGAGTAGTCCGATGTCTCGAATGGATCAAAGTCCGTCTCAGTCAGCGGGTAAAAAGCGCTTAGGAAACTTGCTCACCGCCGTGTAAGCGGGATCGACGATGTTGGCGATACGGATCTCGCCCACCTGGGCCATCAGCTGCCAGGCTTCCTCTCTCTGAAAGCCGTACTCAAGTGTAAGCCAGCTGAGGAGCTCCATCTGAGAAATTCGGATGCAGTCCATGAGCGGTCGAGTGCTGCCGATCACCATGATGGAGCTGCTGTCGATGAGCCTCGGCCATTCTGCAGAAATTCCTTTAACGACCTTTATCCGCAGGCTGACTTCTGCTGTCACCTCGAGAGCCGTTCCGTTGACCTCTCCATCTCCCTGCAGGGCATGAATGTCTCCGAAGCTGAGGTAGGCACCTTGCACCCACACGGGCAGCAGGAGCGTGGTACCGGCAGTGATCTCCCGAAAATCCATATTGCCGCCGTACTCCCCCGGGGTGAGCGTCGGCTCGACCCGGCCGTAACGTGGCGCCACACCGATAGAACCGATAAAGGGCTGTAGTGATACCTCCGCTTCTCCGATCCGGCTTTCCGGCAGTTCCAGCCGGGCCAGGTTTCGCTTCAGGTCGAGGGTCCACTCGTACCAGATCTCAATGATCGGTTCGTTATAGAGGAGCGTTTTCCCGGGCCCCTCCCCGCTCAAGGAGCCGAACCGCGGGCCCTGCTTGCTGATGGCGAACTCCCGATTGATGCAGATCTCCTTGATCTCGATGGACAGCAGATCGCCTTCTTCGGCTTCCTCCACATAGATCGGACCGAGCACGGGATTGGATTCCTTGAGGGTGGTGCCGCATGGGAGCTGCTTCATACTCTCCGGGAGCGGATTCCGCTGGCGGTCATAACCGAAAGCGTCACGGGTTTCCGCAACTACCGTATCGCCGCTGTTTATTTTCAGGGCCGGGGGATGAGGTCCGTAGGTATAGTAATAGATCTTCGGTTCAAAGTGATGGGCTTTCATAATCCCTGGAACATATCACGGGGCAGACCCACCGTTCAAGGCGACCGAATATATCGTCGGGTAGGAGTGGATTACCCGTGGGTTTATGGAGGCACTCGCTCTGCATCTTCCCGGCTTTCGGTGTGGACAGCGATTTGTTTGGGGAAACTCACCTGCTCCACCGCCGCCTCAGGCGGCGGTGGAGACCGCCCCGCTGATGCTTAAGGCGATGAGGTAGTTTATATTGAGCCTGAAACTCCGGTTGCATTCGCAATATGGTTGAGAAAACAGCGAGAGGCATTGGGACTTTCACAGTCTGATGTAGCGAAGAAGCTCAGCATCAAGTAGCAGACCTATCAAAGAATTGAGAGTCCATCGAAAACTAATCCTACGTTAAAAACGATCATGGATATTACGCCTACTATCCAGAACACGAAGGTTGCCAAAGCCAGGGAGACAGTTACGAAGAGGCCTTATCAAATATCCGTGAAGCGGTTGAGCTTTACATAGAAACCCTGAACGAAGACGAACGATCACAATATCTCATCAGCAAGGAAATATTGGGCACTTCTATCGAGGTAAATCCTGCTTAAATTGCCGAGGCTAACGGCCGAGGAATCTGAGAAACAATTGTTAAAAGCCGGATTCCTCATATTCGTATCAAAGGTAGTCATCGGATTTACGTGAAGGAACAACGACGAATCATTCTACCGTTTTTCGGATTTGTATAAATGTCATGACGTGTGCCATGACGACACAGATAGCATCCGGCATGCACAAGCTCTTTTATGAATTGGCTTCTTTTCACATTTGGAAGGACAGTTCCGGTTTCCTTCAGAAACGGTGGAAAGTAGTTCACACTTTTAGCCGTGTGCTGATGAAGTTTGGGCGGAATTGGGGCTGCTGGGGGAGGCAGTGGAATTTCTTGCCGGTGAAAATCTCCTTGGGGGTCTTGCCTTTCCTCTTCCCAACTGCGTACCGTCGATGGTTGTGGTAGTGCATGAACAGATTGAGCTTCCCCTGAGTCACGTGATTCTTTGTGGTGTTGAGGTGTATGCGCAAGTCCGTGAAAGGTATCCGATTGCCTGATGACCTGTGACAACACTTCCTTCTGAGCCAGCGACATGGACTTGCCCTCATCATTGACCAGATACACCGCCAGATATCCACTGCGCTCGATGCATTCCCAGTGTTCCTTCCAAACAGATGCCTCTCTTGAATCGGCCAACTCAATTTTCAAAATAGCTGAGCTCACCGGGTTGACCGTCATGAGAATAGGACGAAGATGCGAAAATATCTCACCGCAGGCCATGATGACCAGCTTGGTACCGTTTTCTTCATTCGCCAGCGTATTAGGCAAGCTTTCGCAGGCGAACTGCAGTATTTCGCTAACCCATCCAACAGAGTTGTACTTTGCACTCCCGAATCGTTTCAGTATCTGTGATATGGACAGGGTGCTGCATCGCCCCTCCAACCGGAGGCACAGGGCAAGAGTATTGGCTTTGTTCCTTATCCAATCTTTCCCCTTCTCAAAACTCCTGCTCTCGCCAAAAACCTTTTCTGTGATTTTCCGTAGATCATCCCTCAACATATTCTGCTTTTCGAATCCAAACCATATTGTTTGTTCTACACCATCGGTTCTATTACCGGACGGATGTGACCGTAAAATCATGGCGCAACGTCTCCCAAGTGCCGCGTACAGGCGGGCGCCCACCCGGACCATGGACCACCGCCTGTTCGACGAAAGCCAGGGTTGTGCATCTTTACGCCGCTTTCATTGCTCGTAATGCAATACACCCGGCGAGACATTCGGGCCGACCTGTGGCAACTCTTCAGCCGATATTATATGTTTGATTCCACGAGGGTGCTATGAAAATCAGTTTTTGCGGCGGCTGCGAGGAAGTCGGGGCCAGCTGCCTGCTCCTGCAGGTGGAGGGGCGCAATCTCCTGTTCGACAGCGGGATAAGGTTCGGGAGCCGGGACAGGCTGCCCGATTTCCGCCTGGCCCAGGAGCTGGGCGGGGTCGACGCCATCGTGGTCAGCCACGCCCATATGGACCACAGCGGCAGCCTGCCGGTGATCAGCCGGGAGTTTCCCCGGGCCCCGATCTTTATGACCCCAGCTACTCGGGACATTGTCCGAGTCCTCCTCTACGACAGCCTCAAAATCATGGACCGGGAAGACGAGATCCCGGCTTACGCCCAGGGGCATGTAGAGGAGATGATGGAAAGGATCCGGGTCTACTCCTTTCAGAA
>Ga0307380_10003736_pt1 | contig 20864 bp, 18 predicted proteins | sample UN3MG_FD_202239 | JGI IMG/M metagenome (GOLD analysis project Ga0307380, IMG submission 202239) | Soil microbial communities from Risofladan, Vaasa, Finland - UN-3 | ecosystem: Environmental > Terrestrial > Soil > Coastal area > Acid sulfate soil | place: Finland: Risofladan, Vaasa | collected... | reverse complement strand
GCCGGCGTTCTTGACCCACTCGGGCGTGGCGAACCGCATCCAGTTCTCGGAGCAAGTGATGCAGAGGCCAACCTTCTTTCCCTTCTCGATCCACCTCTGAGCGGGCGTATCCAGCATCGCCCAGTTGCACTTGCCTTCGTCAGGCTCGATCATCGCCCAGGGGACGCGCAGGTAGACGGTCGAGAGTCCGGGGAAGTAGTCCGCCGTGTCCCCGGGCGCGAGACGCGAGCCGTAGTTCGCGGGGACGTTCGAGTAATAGTGCATCGTCCACCCCATGTCGGGGTTGATCAGCACCTCGCCCGTATCGGTGGGCTTCACTACCGCCTGTTCCGCAAGCGCCATCGAAGCGCAAAGTATCACAATGACCGCCGATCCGATCCAGTTCATGGTTCAGCCTCCAACTCAGGCTTAGGCAGAGCAAGCGGAATTCCTGCGCTGGTTATGCTACAATTACTGTATGCCGATCATCAAAGAAGTCCAGGCGAAGTCAATACTCGGCAAATCGGGCATCACGGACTACTGCGTGAATTGCTATACCGGCTGCATCCACGGCTGCATCTATTGCTATGCCCGGTTCATGAAGCGCTTCTCCGGCCACGAAGAGCCCTGGGGCACATTCCTGGACATCAAGGTCAACGCCCCCGAACTGCTGGCCAGGGAGGTGAGGCGCCGGAAGCCGGGCCACATCTTCTTCAGCTCGGTGTGCGATGCCTATCAGCCGGTGGAGCAGCGATATAAGCTCAGCCGCGAGTGCCTGAAGATACTCATTGACGCCGGCTTCGAACCGGGGATTCTGACGAAAAGCAAGCTGGTCACGCGCGACTTTGACATCATGGAGGGGCATGACAATTGCAGCGTCGCCTGCACCCTCACAACCATGGATGAGCAGCTCAGATTCCGAATCGAGCCGGCGGCTTCGCCGACCAGGGAGAGGATCGCCGCATTGGAGGAGGCTTGCTCGCGAGGGATCAAGGCGTCGGCGTTCCTTGGGCCGTTCATGCCGGGGCTGTCGGATACCGAGGAGGCCCTCGATGCCCTCATCTCGGCGGTTGCGCCATTGCCGCTCACGCACTTTCATGCCGACAAGCTCAATCCTCGGCCGGGGGTCTGGAACTCGATCGTCCCGTTCCTCAAACGCTACCATCCCGAGTTGCTCGACTACTACCGCGCCTACTTCTTTGATCAAGAGGAATACGCCTCCTACTGCGCCGACCTGGGCCACCGCCTCCGCACCCTGGCCAAGGAGCATGGGGTAGGGGATAAGCTGAATCCGGTGTTCTAAGATCGGAACATTGTTGGAACCATTCACGTCCGAGACGTTGAGGCAACAATATGAGAAAAGCATTACATCTGCTGCTGGTGGCATTTACCCTTTCTGCGGCGGCCCAGGCGCTGACCTACACCATGAAGGAGCTCCCTGGCCTTCCTGGCGGAACTGACGGTCGAGGCGCGATGGCCATCAATGATATGGGGCAGATCGCCGGAACCATGTGGAATGCCAACAGCAATCAGCACGCGGTCGTCTGGGATGAGAAGGGCAACATCACGGACCTGGGTACCCTGCCCGGGCATTGTATAAGTTCGGCTGCCGACATAAATGAACTCGGCCAGGTCGTCGGCTGGTCAGGCGAGGCGCAAAACAGGAATAAGCATGCGGTATTGTGGGAGAAGGATGGAAGCGTTAGAGATCTGGGCACTCTAGGGGGCAACATAAGCGAGGCCACGGCTGTCAACAACAAAGGCCATGTTGTCGGTTATTCATTGCTCAAGGGGACGGGGGCGCACGCCTTCCTCTGGAAGCCTGAAACTGGCATGACGGACCTTGGCGTGCTGGAGGGCTGCACCCATAGCTCTGCCGAGGACATCGACGATGCGGGCAGGATAGTTGGCCGCTCGTCGGGGTCTGCTGCGACCTTGCATGCCGTTATGTGGGAAGCAGGCGGCAACATTAAGGACTTGAACGCCGCTCTCAATATAGCGGCAAGCAATGCGACAGCCATAAACAGTAAAGGCCAGATCGCCGGCAAGGCCGGTTGGATGTGCTGCAAGGGCAATGCTTTCCTTTGGGATCCGGGGAAGGGCCTCCAGGATCTAGGCCGCTTGTCCAACCTGCCCAAGCTTGTCATGGTTCTTCTACATCCTCCGCCAGTGCCGGGAAGCGATGCCACCGCCCTTAACGATCACGGGCAGGTGGTCGGTTGGTCTCATGATGAGAGGGCTCACAGCCATGCCTTCTTCTGGAGTCGAGATACCGGAATGATTGACTTGGGCGCACCCAAAGATGCAAGGCACAAGCAGATGATCGAATCCAAGTACCATCTGAAACTGATTGCCTTCGACGATGAAGGCTGGAGCAGCGCCTCGGACATCAACAACTCCGGCGTCATCGTTGGAGGATCCAGCGGCCACGCTGTAATGTGGATACCTTCACCTTAGCAATCTTTTGCCATGGCCAATCCCCTCGGAGGTTTCCCTACAGCCCACCTCGTACCTTAACGTATGTTTTGCAGAATACTCGTGTTGATCATCATCGGCCTCATGGCCGGGTGGCAGGGGGTAGCAATGGGTGCAGAAAGACCCTCCGTTTTCCTCAACGCCCAGGAACTCGCGCGTCTTCGGACTGAACTAAAGACCGTCGAGTGGAAGCGGGAGATATATGAGAAGGATCTGGGCACGCCGCGCTTCATCGGCAGCGGGATCAAACCCAATGCCGACCGGTGGCTGAAGCAAGACATCGTCATTCCGGCCAGGAGTGGTCACTATCACAACTTCTTCTGCGACGACGGGACCGAGCTTCGTGTCCCGGACGACTGCAAGCCTCATGCCGAAGGATATACCTGCCCCGCGTGCGGCAAGGTCTACAAAGGTGAAAAGTACGATGCAGCCATCCGATGGCTGATCCACAACCGCCTTGCGGTGGCGGCCTTCGACCTCGGTCTGACTTACGCCATCGAGAACGACGAGCGCTATGCAGAGAAGGCCGCCGAGATACTCAAGAAGTATGCCGATGCCTATCCCGGCCCACATACCGGTCACACTCAGGGTGGAATCATGTATCAGTCCCTGTGCGAGTCGGTCTGGTCAATCCCTCTGGCGGGGGCATACGATTTCATCTATGATTCCAGCGCTCTCTCGGATGCGGACAAGGCGAACATCGAGGGCAAGCTATTCAAGCCGATGGCTCAGGGCCTCGTCAAGATGGGCATTGGCGGCAACTGGGGATCGTGGCATCTATCGGCCGTGGGAGTGATCGGTTACGCGATTCGCGACCAGGAACTGATTGACTACGCCATCAAGAGCTTCAAATCCCAGATCGCGAATCAACTTGGGGAGGACGGCCTCTGGCCTGAGTCGGTTCACACCTACCACTTCTATCCACTCGGCGCCTTCCTCTACCTGGCCGAGGCGGCGATTCACAACGGCACGGACCTTTATCATTGGGAGGCAAAGCCCGGCAAGAGCCTGGAATCCATGTTCTTAGCTCCCATGGGCTATATGTATCCGGACTTTCGCCTGCCGGCGATCAACGATGGCTGGTTCAACTCTTTCATGCCCCTGTCCCAATATGAGCTGGCCTACGCCCGCTATGGTGACCCGGAACTCGCCTGGGTGGTTAAGGAGGGGTATGCCACACGCAAGCTCCATAGGGACGGCTTGTGGGCTTTCCTCCAGGGCAAGACGCTGGATGGATATGAGAAGCCGGAACTGCAATCCATCAACTTCCCAGTGCTGGGGATTGCGATCCTACGCTCCCCTAGCGGGAATATGATGACTTTCGACTACGGCCCGTTCATGGGTCACGGGCAGCCGGACAAGATGGGGATCACGTTGTTCGCGAACGGCAGCCTCATGGCGGCGGACTATGGCACTCCGGGCTACGGCTCCGCCTCGATGCGCTGGTACACGAGTACTGCGGCCCACAATACGGTAGTCGTGGATGGGAAGTCTCAGGCCAGGACGAATGAGCGCCGATTGACTCACTTCGGCGGCAGCCCGACGTTCGAGGTCGCCGAGGCTGAGACCGAGCAGGCCTACCCCGGCGTCCTTCACAAGCGAACGGTGATCAGGGTGGGGGAGAGCTTCATTGTCATTGACCGGCTGAAGAGCGAAGAGCCCCATACCTATGACTGGTTCTTCCACTCGGAGGGGAAGCTCAATCTCAATGCTGATGGCGGATGGACGCTTTCCAAGCAACTGGGCTACCAATACGTCGAACAAGGCTATCAGTATGCCACCGACCTCGCGTGGAGCGCCCGATGGACTCTCGACGGCAAGGGCCTCGATCTCTTCATGCTCGACGCCCATCCGAGCCTGATAACATGCGCCGAATGCCCCGCCGAGACCACCGCACGAAAAGTCCCCCTGCTGATCGTGCGTAAGGAAGGCAAGGATGAGTTCTTCGTGGCAGTTCTCGCGCCATTCCAGGGCGACTCGAAGGTCGAATGCTCGGAATCAGATGGACTTATCAGACTGGAACATGACGGCATGATTGACTGGGTATTCGCATCCGGCCGCAGCAAAGCCCTCCAGACCGATGGCGACTTCGCGCTCGTGCGAACGGAATCCGACAAGCCGATCCTCGCCTCGGTCATCGGCGGCAAGTCCGTCACTTGGAAAGGCCGGGTTCAGAAGCTTGAATAGCATCCAATACCGGCAAAACATCCTTCAGCAGCAGGCGGGCCTTGAATGATATCACCGGCCCCTTGAAGTCATCCTTCGCACAATTCAGCGCATCCGGCACGGCGACGATCACATTCTCCTTCTCAAACCGCTTGAGCTTCGACAGCTTGTTCCGCAGGTACTCGGGGGTCCAGAAGCCCACGATCTCCAGGAAGGCAGTCCGCCCGTCCTCATGGCGGAAGGCGAAATCCGGGATGAAGATGACGCCGTCCTTGCTCAATACTTCTCCCTCCCGAGTGATCGTCCACTTGGACTTCTTGTTGCGGGCGAACTTCCGGTGGAATGCCTCCTCGGCGCTCGAATCGAACTCAGGCTGGGGTTTCTTGGCTGGTCTGAGGTCGTGGCCAGGATTGAGCCGGAAGGTCTTCTTCCCAACTTTGCCGGTTTCAACCAGCGCCTCCAACTCCCAGTTCTTAGACATAAGCAGCGCCGGGAGAAACCGGGCCATGTTAACACCATACCTCTCGGAATTCTGGAACAAGGAGACAGGCCCATCGAGCACGATGCGATAACCGCCGTCCGGCAGTGACTCGATCGTATGCATGAGCCTCGCGAGCTTCATCCATTGGAATACCATGCGGAAGTTGTCCCGCAGGCGGATTTCAGCCCGAACTGCCCGGTAGAGCATCGCCTGCGCGAGGGCGACGTTATACCGCTCGATCAGCGACATCGGTGTTAGCGTGCGATCAACATGCTTGACAATGTGGTTCTCAGGAAGGTCGGCGTACAGCATCTTATCGAAGTCTTCGGCGGAGAGTCCCATACCCGCCGCCACTTTCTCCAGCGCCTGCTCAGTTGAGGTAGGAAATATCACATCTGGTGTGCGGACAACCGGTCTCAGTGGCACAAGGGCCTCGAGGAATCTCATTCGCAGGCTTTCCGAATCGCAAACGACCGGCTCGAGTATCGAGTTGTCCTCGACGATCTTCGCCAGCCCTCGGTAGACCTTATAGTGGACGTCTGCTCCCGTGAACTCGTCCAGCGCAGACTCCAATTCGCCCCTCGTCTTCCCGACGTGCGCCCGGTAGATCTGAAGGAGGGACTCGGCGGCGCGAAAGTACTTCGAGCGGGGGACCGGAGTGATGAAGAACGGTTCGACGCAGTCATCCTTTATGCGGTATCTCAGCAGGTCAAGCGTGACCATTCAGCTTTCTCCTGCCCGAGATGCCTACTTCCGCGGTTGACGAACTCACTACCTCATATAGGACCGCCAGATTCCTCGCGCCACTCTTCCGCAGTACCCGTCCGAGGCGCTGGATGTGCTCTCTGGGACTTGCGCTCCCGCTCAGGATGATCGCTACCTTCGCGTCGGGGACGTCAATCCCCTCATTCAGCACCTTGGAGGTAACGACGGCGGGGAACAGCCCCTTCTTCAGGCCGTCCAGTATCCACTTCCGCTCCTTTGCCTTCGTGAGGTGCGTAATCGCCGGCAGCAGGAACTCGCGGGCGATCTGGTACACGACCTCATTGCTCTCGGTGAAAATGATGGCTTTGTCCGCGCAATGCTGCTTGAGCAGCGAGTCCAACATCTCCAGCTTCCTCGACGCTCCCGATGCCAGCTTCCTGAGTTCGGTCCTCGCAAGCATCGCTTCTCTCGCCCTCGGGTCGTACGCGCTCTTCTTCACGAATTCATTCCAGCCATCCCCATATGGTTTGATGCCGCTTTCGCGAACGAAGCCGTAATAAGCACTGCTGGCGGCCTTGTACCGGACCTGCTCCTCCTCCGTCAATGGCACCTTGAGGCGCACGACCTGATAGTCCGCGAGATAATCGCCCTTCAGGTCTTCGACAGTCTTCTTGTAAACCAACGAACCCACGAGGCTGAAGAGGTTTCGATGCAAGCCATCCTGCCGCTCGTAGGTCGCCGTCAAACCTAGTCTGAAGGGCGCAATACTCATTCGCGCGATGTCCAGGAACTTGGGAGAGGGCAGGTGATGAACTTCATCGAAGACGAGCAAACCGAACCGGTTGCCATACTCGGCGGCATAGATATAGGCGCTGTCGTAAGTGGAGACAGTGATCTCCCGCAACTCATGGTAGCCGCCTCCAAGGATGCCGATCTCCACGCCAAAGGAGTCCAGCAAAAGCGCATACCATTGGTTCATCAAGACTATCGTCGGAGCAATGACTAGAGACGCAATGTGCGCCTTCTCGATTGCTTTGAGGGCGACGTATGTCTTGCCGGAACCGGTCGGGAGGACGACGCTGCCCCTTCCGCCCGCCTTCGTCCATGCTTCCAGTGCCTCGGTCTGATAGGGATGTGGATCATACCGGCTCCTCAGGGTGAGTTCCAACTTGGCTGGCCGCTGGATGCCGTTGGGCACGTGCTGGTCTTTGCACCATTTCAGCGTCTGAGGGCAGGTATGCGCCGGAGCGCGCCAGCAATTCACCCTGGGATCCCATGAGAACCACTCGGGCGGCTGAAAGTCACGCGCTGCGTCAAGCAGTATCGAGCCTTGATCGTAAGTTAACTTCAATATCTGCCTCTTCGCCAAGTATAGCACAGGCGGTAGGATTGACAAAAGGCAAGGCGTGAGGCTATATTGGTGCTATCATTACCTGGAGGACGACATGCGAGTAAGGGCTAAGGAGCTTAATCAGGCACGTAAGCGCAAGGAAGAAAAGTACAAGGCGGCGAAGAAGACGGAAGCCCCGCCGAAGTCGGGGCAGGCGCCTGCTGCTCCGAAGAAAAAGTAGTTTGGGCCTGCCACGAACCCAACAATGGCAGGCCCAGCCATCAGGCGGCTAGAGTATCGGCAGGAACTTCTTCAACTCCCACTCCGTCACCTGAACTCGGAACTCGTCCCATTCCCACTTTTTCACTTCGATGAACCTCTCGAAGGCATGATCGCCGAGTGTCTGGCGGACCAGTTCGCTTTGCTCGGTGACGGCCAACGCCTCCCCAAGGCTCGCGGGCAGACTCTCGATCCCGGCCTGCTTGCGCTCGGCATCCGTGAGATGATAGAGGTTGGTCTCCATCGGCTCGGGAAGCTCGTACTTCTCCTCGATCCCCTTCAGGCCGGCAGCGAGCATCACGGCGAAGGCGAGATATGGGTTGCACGCCGGGTCGGGGCATCGAAGCTCGGCCCTCGTCGCATTCTCCTTGCCCGGCTTGTAGAGCGGCACTCGGACCAGCGCGGACCGATTTCTCTGGGACCATGCGATATACACCGGCGCCTCATATCCGGGAACCAGCCGCTTGTATGAATTGACCCACTGCGCCAGGATGGACGACATCTCCTTCGCATGTCTTAGTAGCCCTGCTATATACGACTTGCCGACATCCGACAGATAATACTTATTCTTCGCATCAAAGAACGCGTTGCGCCCATTCTTGAAGAGTGATTGATGTGTGTGCATGCCGCTCCCATTCTGGCCGAAAATCGGCTTCGGCATGAAAGTCGCGTAGACGCCCGCCTTCTGAGCAATCTCCTTCACGACCAGGCGGTAGGTCATGGCGGTGTCCGCCATCGTCAGGGCGTCGGCATAGCGCAAGTCTATTTCGTGCTGGCTCGGCGCAACCTCGTGATGGCTGTACTCGATCTTCGTGCCCATCTCTTGCATGGTAAGGATTGTCTCGCGCCTCAAATCAGTGGCCACGTCCAGCGGCGTCAGGTCAAAGTACCCGCCGTGATCGAGGATCTGCGTCGAGTAGAAATCCTTGAAATAGAAGTATTCCAGCTCCGGGCCGACGTACATCGTGTAGCCCTTATCGGCGGCAGCTTTCACCGCTCTCTTAAGGATATAGCGGGGATCGCCTTCATAAGGGCTGCCGTCGGGCTGGAGGATATCACAAAACATGCGGGCGACACCCTTCTCCTGGGGACGCCATGGCAGCACGCAGAAAGTCTCCGGGTCGGGCATCGCGATCATGTCGCTTTCCTGAATGTCCTGATAGCCGGTGATCGAGGATCCGTCGAATCCCATCCCTTCCGCGAGTGCGCCTTCCAACTCCTCGGCAGTGATGGCGAAACTCTTCAATTGGCCCAGGACATCGGTGAACCAGAGCCTGATGAATTCTACGCCTTTCTCTTTGGCTTCCTGTAATACTTTCTCTTTAGAGGTCATTTCGATGACTCTCCTTTCGTTGGGTTCTGTCGGGGACATGGTACAGAAGCAATGTTTCAGGCATGTTACGCAGAAGTTAAGTGTGCGTAACCTGTTCCTGGCTGTGGCAGTATCTGATCGTTTGGTCGGACAGGCGTCTAACGTGGAAACGGCATCGGAAGATCCCTTAGTCGCGCTTGAGCAACACGGACCTGCTGAGGAAGATTCGCGGCTCGGCAGTGGCCTTGAAGCCAATAGCACACGCGAGATCTACGGTGCTGCGAAAGGAAGAGGCTGATACGTGAAACTTTGGCTCCACCAGTAACAGTCCACCGCCTGATCTGAGAATGCAGTGCATTTCACGAAGAAATGCTTCGGTATCCGGCACTTCATGAATCATATAGAATACAAGCGCAAAATCCACCGTCTCATCCAGCCCGATCCTATCGGTCTGACATCTATGGAGCTGAATTCGTGGCTCAAGACCATCAGCGCGTGCGTGTCTGCGCAGCCTGTCAAGCATTTCTTGCTGAAGATCGGCAGCGATCACCAGACCCTCTTCGCCGACAATCCTGGCCATTGCAAGCGAGAAGAAACCCGGACCGCAGCCGATATCGAGGACTCTCTGTCCCGGCTGAACCAGTTTCGCCAGAATCTTGTCCGGGTTCTGGAGTAGTTTCCGACCCCGGTTATCAAGTACTCCAGCGCGCCGGGCAGGGCAGACTTTACTGTCCAGCTCGGTCTCTCCATTGCGTTTCGTCATCTCTATCGCTTTCCTTGAAGACCTCGTCAACTGCTGAACCGATATCCCACGTTGCGGACGGTCTCGATGAGGTGGTCGTGCGACGGCTCGAGCTTGGAGCGGAGCCGGCGGATGTGGACGTCTATGGTCCTCGTGCCGCCGTAATAGTCGTAACCCCAGACGTGATTGAGGAGGGCCTCCCTGGTGAAGACCCTCCCTCGATGAGTTGCCAGGAATCGGAGGACCTCGTACTCCTTGAAGGTGAGCTCGATCGGCGTACCGTCAATGCTTGCTTCGTAATTCAGCATATCAATGAGCAGGTCCCCGATCTTGATAACCTGGTCGCTGTCAATCTTCCTGATTCGCCAGAGGAGAAGGCTCAGCCGCGCAAGGAGTTCCTCGCCGCTAAATGGCGGGATCATGAAGTCATCTATGCCCGGCCATTCCATTTCGGACGCTTGCTCCCGGGTCAGCAGGGCGATCACAAGCAGTTCCTTGAGGTCGCATTCGGAGGCCAGAAGTCGCCGAATGCTCGCTGCGCAATCGGCCTTCTCCCGGCAATCCGCGACCACCACCTCAGGCGCGCTCTCGCCGACCACCTCGAGCAAGGCGTCCTCTTCCGGCTGGCTGACCGTCACTCGATAGCCGGCGCGAACCAGCACGCCCTGCAACACTGGGGCGAGTTCTTTTTCATCCTTAGTGACTAATAGTACTCTGCGCACTAAGCCCTGCCTTTTCCGGCTTACGCATTACGGATTACGCATCACGCATCAAAGGACCGGCAAGTACTGCTCCAGTTCAAACTCCGTGACCTGGGCCTTGAACTTATTCCACTCGGATTTCTTGTTGTCAATCAGCTTGCCGAAGACATGATCGCCGAGGGTCTTCTTCAGCAGATCACTCTTTTCAGCGAGAAGGATCGCATCGTGCAGATCCTCGGGCAGTGTCCCGATCTGCAATTCCTTGCGCTCTTCATCGGTCATCTCGTATACGTTCCTCTCGATGGGATCAGGAAGCGGATACTTGTTCTCGATACCTTCCAGTCCCGCGGCAAGCATCACCGCAAACGCCAGATAGGGATTGCAGGCGGGGTCCGGCGATCGGTACTCGATCCTCGTAGCCTCTTCCTTGCCCGGCTTGTACTCGGGGATACGAATGAGGTCCGACCGATTCCGTATCGCCCACGATAGATACACCGGCGCTTCGTATCCGGGCACGAGCCTCTTATACGAGTTCACCCACTGGTTTGTGACGAGGGTGATCTCCGGCCCGTGCTTTAGCAGCCCGGCGATGTAGTGCTTGGCGGTTTTGGAGAGGTGGTACTTATCCTTTGCGTCGAAGAACGCATTCCGCGAACCCTTGAAGAGGGACTGGTGAGTGTGCATCCCGCTGCCGTTTTCACCGAAGAGGGGCTTCGGCATAAAGGTCGCGTGATAGCCATACTTGACCGCCACTTCCTTCACGACCAGGCGATAGGTCATGGCGTTGTCCGCCATCGTCAGGGCGTCGGTGTAGCGCAAGTCTATCTCGTGCTGGCTCGGCGCGACTTCGTGATGGCTGTACTCGACCTCGATCCCCATTTCCTCGAGCATGAGCACGGTGTCACGTCGAAGGTCGCTCGCTATATCCGCAACAGTCAGGTCGAAGTACCCGCCCTCGTCCAGGGTCTCGGGCTTGCCCTTGCTGCTCTTGAACAGGAAGAACTCCAGTTCCGGCCCGACGTAAAATGTGTAGCCCATATCGGCCGCCCTCTTGAGTGTCTGCTTCAGGACCCAGCGGGGATCGCCTTCATAGGGCTCGCCGCTCGGATGCAGGATGTCGCAGAACACTCGTCCGACGGCCCCTCCCTCGCGCGATCTCCAGGGCAGCAGTTGGAAGGTTTCCGGATCGGGCTTGGCGATCATGTCGCTCTCGTCAATGCGGGCGAATCCCTGGATTGATGAGCCGTCGAATCCCATCCCTTCCTCGAGGGCTTCTTCAAGCTGAGTGGCGGTAATCGCGAAGCTCTTCAGGAAGCCAAGGATGTCGGTAAACCACATTCGGATAAACCGGACCTTCTTGTCCCTCGCCATCTTCAATACGTACTCTTTGTCTTTCATCCGTCTCTCCTCTCATCGGTTCTCAGCAATACTATAGCAGAAAAAGTGGACGCCCGGATGGACGTCCACTTCTGTGTGCAAAGAACCTTCAATGGATTGTGGCTGCCTCACCGCAACCAGCGTAATCATACTCGGCATCTGGACAAGTTGTCAAGTTTCCTTGACGCCATGCCGCTCGGTTTGGTATATTATGTGTCGGTCACATTGACGTGGCCCCACCATGCAATGAAGCACGCAAACAGCGGGTAAGGCTTGTTAATCTCCTGGACAGGCTGTAGTGCCCACAGATCATTGGCGATTCTAGACGGGGAGGTGGTTTTCTCGAGCGCGGGCTTCATAGCATTTCATGTCCGACGTGTCAGACCGGTCGGACTTATCTGACTTCTAATCCCCAAATCAGGAGAAAACTTCATGTCAACTACCAATCCGTTCGAGATAGCGCAGGCTCAACTCGACCGGGCGGCGAAGAAGCTGAAGCTCGATCCGGGCATTCATGCCGTTCTTCGCGAGCCGATGCGCGAGATGCATATTACCTTGCCGATCAAGATGGACGACGGCAGTATAAAGGTATTCAAGGGCTTCCGAGTGCAGTATAACGATGCCCGGGGGCCGAACAAGGGTGGAATCCGATTCCATCCCGACGAGACGATAGACACCGTGCGGGCGCTTGCCGCGTGGATGACCTGGAAGTGCGCGGTTGTGGACATCCCGCTTGGCGGCGGGAAGGGCGGCGTCATCTGCAATCCGAAGCAAATGTCCCAAACCGAGCTTGAGAAGCTCAGCCGGGCATTCGTTGACGCGCTTGCCCGCATGCTCGGCCCCGAGAAGGACATCCCGGCCCCGGACGTATACACCAACCCCCAGACCATGGCCTGGATGATGGACGAGTTCAGCAAGATCCGCGGGCAATACGAACCCGGGATGATCACCGGCAAGCCCCTCCAGATCGGCGGATCGGCGGGTCGAGGCGATGCCACCGCGAAAGGCGGCATGTACACGGTCCGAGAGGCCGCGAAGCACTTGAAGCTTGACCTCTCGAAGGCGACCGTCGCAGTCCAGGGCTATGGAAACGCCGGCTACTTCGCGGCGAAGCTGGCAAAGGAGATGTTCGGCAGCAAAGTGATCGCAGTCAGCGATTCCCGAGGCGGCATCATATCGGAGAAGGGACTCGACGCAGACGAGGTTCAGGCGCATAAGGACAAGACCGGCTCGGTGGTCGGTTTCCCCGGCACGAAGCCGATCTCGAATGAGGCGCTTCTGGAGTTGGACGTGGATGTTCTGTTCCCCTCGGCGCTGGAGAATATCATCACGGACAAGAACGCCAAGAACATCAAGGCGAAGATCAGCGCCGAGCTGGCAAACGGCCCGACTACCCCGGAGGCGGACGACATCCTCTACAAGAAGGGCGTCTTCGTCATCCCGGACTTCCTCTGCAACGCTGGCGGCGTCACGGTCTCTTACTTCGAGTGGGTGCAGAACCTCTATTCCTACTACTGGGAAGAGGATATCGTGTACGAGCGGCTGGATAAGAAGATGACCAAGGCGTTCAACGACGTGCTTGCGATGTCCCTGGGCGAGAAGGTGGACATGCGCACGGCGGCATACATGATCGCCGTCCAGCGCGTTGCGGAAGCGATGAAGCTTCGCGGCTGGGTATAGGACAAGCGGAGTGATGGAGTAGTGCAGTGGTGGAGTATTGGGTCCCATCACTCCCATACTCCATTACTCCACTACTCCTCTATCGTCTACCAGATGAGGTCAGCGGCTGATGAGACGCGTGGTGATAGATACGGATGCGGGCGTAGACGATGCGTTGGCCCTAATACTCGCGTTTCGGTCGTCCGAACTCCACGTGGAGGCGATAACGACCGTCAGCGGGAACGTTCACGTTGACCTCTGCACTGAGAATGTACTACTAGTCCTCGAAGTCCTCGATCTTGATGACCTGCCGCCGGTTGCCCGGGGCGAGGCCGACCCGCTTTCTCGTCCACTGTTGACCGCTCCGGAAGTCCATGGCTATGACGGGCTTGGCGGCTTGCACCAACTCATGGAGGAGACCGGCGCACTCAGATATGCCAAACCTACGGGCAAGCCGATCTCCAAGCCGGCGTGGGAGCTTTTGGCAGAGCTAGGGGAGGAAAGGGCAGGAGACATCAGCCTTATCACCATCGGGCCTCTTACGAACGTCGCCAAGGCGATCATCGAGCGTCCGACCGCCATGACGGGCTACAGTGAGATCATCTGCATGGGAGGGGCGTTCGAGGTCAGAGGCAACACGACTTCCGTCGCCGAGTTCAATATCTTCGTAGACCCGGATGCCGCCCAAGTCGTCCTCGATTCGGGCATCCCCATGACGTTCGTTCCGCTCGACGTGACCGAGCGAGTCTGCCTGGAGATGGGACACGTCGTGCAGGAGATCCATCCATTGGGAACAAAGCTCTCAAGGTTCATTGCGGATGTCACTCGTGCCATACTGGAGTATCACGCCGTGTGCGCAGGATTCTCGGGATGCTATCTGCATGACCCTCTGGCGGTGGGAGTTGCGATAGACCCCACCTTCTGCGCCATAAAGGAAGCCTTCGTTCAGGTTGAAACCAGGCCGGGCATCACCGTGGGGATGACTACCATGGATATCGAAGAGCCGCCGAATGCCCGAGTCTGCACCGAAGTTGATTCCGCTCGGTTCGTCAAGTTCTTCCTTCAGAGAATCAAGGGTTAGTTCAATACGCAATCGTCAAGGTGCATTGTGCCTCATGCTCGGCGTCGAAATTGGAGATCGTGAGCTTCCAATGTCCCTCTCCCGAGGATTGCACGTCCTCCTCGCTAATCTGCACCGCGACCTTCGTTTGCTGGTTAAGGCCGGCATCCTTTCGGGTCCAATGCTCTCTGTATTTGCCGACGAACAAGAGCATGACATCCGATGAACCCCTGGTATCGAGTTTCGCAGTGAAGGCTGTGGGCTTCTTGAAACTGAAGTAGAAGGTCTTGTCCTGCAGATCGGTAGTACTCCCACTCTTCGCGAGCTTGAACTCGTATACCTCTGGTCTTGTCGCATCCCATTTCACCGCCGGGAATGGCTGAGGCTCGCGCCGTAGAACGGATATCGCCAGTTCCCTGAACAGGTTCTTGTACTCGGCAGTCCAGGCCTCAACCGGCGCAGCAAATCCAACCATGAGGTAGTTCCCCTGTCTCACGATTGGCGCATAGTTCCCACTGCCGCGGTGGTTGTGTGACCAGCGTCCGATCACCTCCACAACGGAACGAAGATGGCTCTTGGCCGGGATGTACATAGCGAAATCGTAGTCGGCATTCGGGCTCATGTCAGGCGGCAGCCTGAAAGCCACTATCTCGCGTTGAGCCATTTCCTTATCTACCAGCGAGTTTTGCTCCAGGCGAATCCTGGGACTGGGATCACTCGGATTATGCGCGCATGCCCGACCGTTGACCTCCAGACCAAGCCGCTCAAACAGCATGGCTGCGCCGTAGCCGATTGCTATGACTCTGCGCTTCCTTAGGGCATTCAAGGTGGCCGTGTCCACGCTCGATACGTCTCGCCCCGGCAACCACAAGACAAGGACACCAGCGTTCGATTCAAGAGCTTCTTTGAGGTCGGAAACCTGCACGGCCCTGTGCTCCCGGTCATGAAGTAGATCGGTCAGCGCCCGAGCTGAAGTGGAATCCTCCGGAACGTAAATGGCATACCCGGGGGTCCCTGACGCAGTGGCGCAGGCGAGGAGTAAGCAGAAGAGGAACGCAACGAGGATTATCCTCGTCACCTGCCATTCTGGATACCGCATTTCGATCAGCTCCCTCCGGAATTCGTACGCTATGCTGACGTGCAAATGCTTCGTCCCAGTGTAACATACATTTAACAATACGGAAACTAGCCCGAAACTTCGCCATCGCATAATGATGGCACAAGATTCGTTAAGGGGGAATGCGATATGAATTCAGCCGTCAATCCCGGTGATACCGCGTGGGTACTGGCATCGGCCGCCCTGGTGATGCTCATGACGCCCGGCCTGGGTCTATTCTATGGAGGGATGGTCCGCCGAAAGAACGTGCTTGCGACGATCCTGCAGAGCTTCATCATGGTGGGGATCGTGAGCGTCCAGTGGGTGCTCTTCGGCTACAGCCTGGCTTTCGGGCCGGATAAGTGGCATATCATCGGCGGCCTGAACTGGGTCGGCCTGAGAGGAGTGGGAATGGCTCCGAATCCCGATTATGCGCCCACAATCCCACATGAGGCATTCATGATCTTCCAGGCGATGTTTGCGGTCATCACGCCCGCCCTGATCACCGGGGCCTTCGCCGAGCGTATGCGGTTCAAGTCGTTCTTTATCTTTGCGATTCTATGGGCCACGCTTGTCTATGACCCCGTCTGCCATTGGGTATGGGCTCCCGGCGGATGGTTGAGGAACCTGGGGGCGCTCGATTTCGCAGGAGGAACGGTGGTCCACATTTGCTCGGGAATTGCGGCGCTCGCATGCGCAATCACCCTTGGCCGGCGGAAAGGTCATGGCAAGGAGGATATGATGCCGCACAACCTCACCATGACCCTCATCGGCGCGGGACTGCTCTGGTTCGGATGGTTCGGGTTCAATGCGGGGAGCGCACTTGCTGCGAACGGCCTTGCCGCCAGCGCATTCGTAGTAACGAATACCGCCGCGGCAGCCGCTGCTCTATCATGGGTGCTCGTCGAGACCTGGCATCGAGGCAAGCCGACCGCTCTTGGAGCGGCAAGTGGCGCAGTCGCCGGACTGGTGGCAATCACCCCCGCTTCGGGATTCGTGGGACCGGTTGCCGCCATCGCCATCGGCGGAATAGTCAGTCTCATCTGCTACGCGGCAATCATGATGAAGGGCAAGCTGGGATACGATGATTCGCTCGATGTCTTCGGGATTCATGGGGTAGGGGGTGCCTGGGGCGCGCTGGCGACCGGACTGTTCGCCACAGTGCTCATCAACCCTGCCGGGGCAAACGGCCTCTTCCACGGGAATCCGAAGCTGGTTCTCGTTCAACTGGCCGCGATTGTCTCGGTAGGCGCATACTCGTTCGTCGGCACGGGGCTGCTTTTGAAAGTCACGAGTGTATTCTCCGACCTCCGAGTATCCCACGAGGAGGAAGACACGGGGCTCGATCTCACTCAGCACGGGGAAGTAGGCTATTCATTATAGGAGGATTCCATGGTTAAGATAGAAGCGATCATCCGACCGGATAAGCTCGACGAAGTGAAGGCGGCCCTGGACGAACTCGGCGTCAAGGGGATGACGGTCATCCATGTGATGGGCGCGGGCAAGCAGCGCGGCCGCACGCAATACTACCGAGGGCAGGAATACGTGGTCAACCTGCTCGACAAGATCAAGCTCGAGACGGTGGTCCAGGATGCCGTCGCCGAGGAAGTCGTGAAGGCGATAGTCTCTTTCGCGTCAACCGGCGAGATCGGCGACGGGAAGATGTTCATCAGCAAGGTGGATGATGCTGTCCGCATTCGAACGGGCGAGAGGGGAGATGCAGCTCTAGCTTGACGAATTCCTGATTCGCCGGAACTGTGGCCTTTGGGCCGCAGAATTGTCCAGAAAAGAACATACTGTGGACATTGACAATTCGCCGTTCGGTATGCTACAATTTGAGCGCCGGTCAACTATTACGGGAGAAGAGAATGCCTGTCCAGAGTGCCGTCATTGGATGCGGTAATTTCGCCAGGTATATCCATCTCCCGAATATCGCTTCCTCCCCGGATTATCACCTGTACGCAGTTGTTGACGCTGATTACACTCGTGCCCGTGATGCCGCCCGTGAGTTCGGCGCGGACAACTTCCTGACTGACTACCAATCCGTCCTTGCGGATTCGAAGGTCGAGCTCGTCTTCATCTGCACGCCTCATAATCAGCATGCCCAGATGGCCGTCGATGCTGTCAATGCAGGTAAGCACGTGCTGGTTGAGAAGCCCATGGCGATGAAGATTTCGGAGTTGAGGCCGATTGCAGAAGCAGTTCGAAAACAGGGAGTCACGTTCACGGTCGGCTTCAATCGCCGATATTCGTCGCTTAGCAGGAAGGCAAAGCAGCTCCTTGATGGACGCGAGTATCCGCTGCTGATCAACTATCGCATGGTGAATGACATAGTACGGCATCCATGGGCACTAGACGTGGAGGTTGGTGGAGGGCGGCTGATCTCAGAAGCAGTGCACCTCTTTGATATGTGCTCGTTCCTGGTAGGGTCCGAGCTTGTCAGAATCCATGCGGAAGGAGGCAATCTAAGTCATCCCGAGATCCCGGAAACCCAGGACAACGCCGTCATTACCCTCGGGTTCGCCGACAGCTCGATTGCCGGGATTACAATAGGGGACCTGGGCAGTTCGGACTATCCCAAGGAGCGAGTCGAGCTATTCCTGGGGGAGCGCACTGTTCTGATAGATGATTACCAGCTCCTGGAGGCGTATGGATTCAGCGGCGAGCATAGTCTCGCTCTGCCTGAAGTTGACAAAGGATTTGTCCAGGAGCTGGTAGAGCTTGCAGCAGCGATTCGCGATCATAGGCCTGCACCGATCACAGAGATTGACGGGGCAAGGGCAACTCTCTGCGCCGTCAAGGCGATCGAGGCGATCAAGACCGGGCACGCGCAAACATTGAATCTAGCGGCTGTAGTTGAACAAAAAATGAACTAAATCGAACTTGCGTTCGTATAGAATTTATGTTATAATTTCTCAGACGTGACAGCAGGTAAAGATACTCGGCCGTTTAGTGTAAGCGACAATCGCGAATGCCGAATTTGGTGGGCCGACGAGATGAAAGGAACCGGAGAATGAGCATGACCAGGGACAAATATGCAAAAGAAGTTAAGAGGGTAGCCGAAGGGGCGCTTTACCGCAACGAAAGCGCTTGCTGCCCACACGAGGATTGCGGCGAGCGCCTCAACGTGGTTCGCCCGTCCATGCTTAGCACTCGATCGCTGTTTTGCCCCATTCATGGGCTGATATTCCAGGAGCAGGAGATTGAGCCGTTCAGCAAGCTGGATTGGGAGACCGCCTCGAAGCACGCAACTCCTTGGACGGATGATGAGGAAGAGGACGACGGTAATATCGAAGGCACAGAGAATTACAACTAGCTTCCAATTCGGATGTCCAATGCCAACAGCTCGTCTAAGGGATTCCGAGCCTTTAGACGAGCTGTCTACGTTTAGAAGCCCACAACCCCGACGTCTATCGAGAACTGCCGAAATCTGTTTCGCCACGTCAGCTTTGGCTCAAGACAGTGAAGCCTCTTTGCAATCGAAACCTCACTGTCGTACATGAGCCCCTTTGTCAGATCGTACCTGCCGCCCACCTCGAGGAAAAGACTTCCCACCGGAAACCCTACTCTGCCGGCAAGCTCATGCGGGATCTCGACGACATCGAAGCCAAAGGGAGTCGTGCCCTGGATGGAATTCGCAGTGTAGGTGAGCGAGCCGTATGACTGCTGCCCGAACCGCCGGCCTACTCCAAGGCTGAATCCGACCGAACTGTAATCGTCTCCGGTGTCGTAGTGCGAGAATCGGGCGCTGATTCCAGGGGAGAAGAAAGTGTTTGAGTGGAGCGGCACGGGATCCATCCATGCGACCAGCCGAGTATCGAGCCGATTCGAGGTCACGTTATCCGGGTTCTCAGTGAATCTCCCGGCGCTGACCTCGCCGATCAGGTTCATGCCATGTCGTGAGATGGGCTGCCTGGGATCAAGCAGGCTTCTCGAGAGATTGAGCGGCTCTCTCACTGATGAGTATGCCTCGAAGGCATTCTTCGTTCCATATCGGACCCCTACCTCGGGCATTCTTGTGAGCAAAGTGTATGGGTTTGTGCCTCCGTAGTAGCGCTCCCTGTATGATGCCCGGAAGAACACCGGCTGCCCGGCGATGCGGTCGTACTCCAGCCCTCCCTGGAATACCTCCCTTGTGGACATTCTGGCATTCAGCCGGCCAACCGTTGAAGCGCCGCTTGACATATCGAAGCTATATCCTGCGAATACCCCATACCTTCCGCTCACCCCAACCACCGGGAGCTTGAAACCCGGGGTCTTGTGCTCCTTGTCCAGCCCGACGCTGTACTTCGGAACGGAAATCAGCCTGGTTCCATACAGGTAGATCGAAACACCGCGGGCAATCAGCTTCTTTTCCGGGATGATCTCCAACTCTCGCGCGGACAAGTAGTAATGCGGATGCTCCTCATCACACGTAGTGAACCGCGAGCCGGTCAGCGTATACTTGTCCGGGGCTGATTTCAGCTCTTTCCCACGGAAGTACACGTTATCAACGACTGCCGAGGCATTGCCGGCGATGCCTTCATTGGTCTTGTAGTTATACGTGAAGCTCTCGCCCGTGAGTGTCCGAGTCCCGTTCTCGAAGGTCACATTCCCGGCAGCCTGCACCTCGCCGGTGAAGGGGTTTCCTAAAACGCTATCCGCCGTGAGAAGAGTCTCGCCATATGTGACCCGAACATTTCCCTGGGCACTGAAGCGCTCGGTTGCCCAGTCGTATTCCTCGCTGTCCGCCAGGATCTTGATCGAGGGTAGGGGCGAAGCATCGGCCGCGGAATCAGCAATTGCGAATTCGGCAGCAGTTGCTTCGCCCGCGGCAAGCAAAATGAGAGTGCAGAGAGTAACGATCAGTCTATGCAATGAAGTTCGCCCTTCAAGCGAAGTCGCGTTCGATCTCGAGTTTGATTGCGTCGTCACGATCCTCCGGCGGCTTCAGGCCCATGCTCAGCCGGAAGGCTTCGTCGTCATACTGCCTGGTCTGGATCACGACCGGCATAGGCACGGCATGGCCCAGGACGAGCGCCTGCTGCTTGCTGTCGAGGCTCGCAAGAACCCCTCTCAGGCCCGAGGCATTGCTGACTCCAGTCAGTACGGCGTCAATATCCTTATCGTCGTTCAGGAGGCAGGTGATCTTGGTTCCGACCTGCGACAGAATCTCGGAGTCAATGCCCGACGGCCGCTGATCTACTACGAGAAGCGTCACATTATACTTACGCATCTCCCGGGCGATTGTTCCAAATATGGTCTGGTTGGCGAGTGACGGGCCGAGGAACTTGTGCGCCTCCTCGATGGTGATCACGAGCGGCCTGGGCTTGGGCTTGTCGCCGCCGAGTGACTCCTCGGTCTTCTTGACATAGTAATCGTGAATCCGCCTTGTGAGTATGTTGGCGACGAGCATGTATCTGAGCGGCTGAGTGTGCTGGCCGAACTCCAGGACGACGTTCTTGCCGCCGTCCAGGTAGGTCATAATCTGCCGAACGGCATCCACATCAATCGGCGTCTCCC
>Ga0307380_10003734_pt1 | contig 20866 bp, 18 predicted proteins | sample UN3MG_FD_202239 | JGI IMG/M metagenome (GOLD analysis project Ga0307380, IMG submission 202239) | Soil microbial communities from Risofladan, Vaasa, Finland - UN-3 | ecosystem: Environmental > Terrestrial > Soil > Coastal area > Acid sulfate soil | place: Finland: Risofladan, Vaasa | collected... | reverse complement strand
GGAGTGGTAGAATTTGCATCTGTATTGTCAGAAGCAATCTGTAAGCTGGGGAAAGCCCCACCAACCTGCGTGCCGCACGTAGTATCCGCACTGTAAGTTTCGTCTATATCAACCCAGTCACCATTAGCTCCGTCTACGGCAATGACCTCATATCGACCGTCAGTATAAACAGCCGCAAAATCAATCCTGGCTATCAATCCGGCACAGCAACCCATAAAGTAACCTTGACCCGCCTTAGTGATACGGACCTTGCCCGAGCCATTGTTTACCACGTCACAGGCAGTATTACCCAAACTCGCCAGAATACTGGACAGCGGCTTTCCATTTGCATCCATCACCTCCGCTAATGTCTTGCTCGGATTTTTCAAATCCCCCCAGAAGTCCTTCGTACATCCGCCACCAGCAACCGTATCCCCTTCTTTAGTGCCTCTTCCACCAACAAAGAACACTGCGTCTTTTGAGTCAAAAATTATCGGCATTATGGTTTACCTTTCAACCAGATAGTTACGTAACGTTTGTTTCCTTCCCTACCTCTTTCAGCTTCCCTGTCTGGAAAGTTCGCATCGAGCCAAACCTTGGCCATTTGCTTCAATTGCTCCATGTTCGCTTTATCATCACGATTACGAAGAGCGTCAATGACGCCGCATTTCATATTGTTAAGAAACGTAATGGTAAAGTCCCGGCTTCCAAGCAATTCCGCCGCCTGATTGAACCCCAGGGACTGGACCTGCTCGATGCTGTAATTACCATCAAGGGCTATCTGTTTCAACTTTTTGTAGAAAGTATGATTGTTCATTTTTTCCCTGCACTTTTATGCTTCCTCTGCCCACGTCCCGTGCTTGGCAATGGTTGCCCAGTCACCGTTCGAATCGGCAACAAGCGTCAGGCATTCACCTATCGCATCTGCTACCTTGTATTTATCAGCCGTCAGGCCGCTGTCATCTCGAATTGTTGCGATCCCGGGGTCGACCCGCAGCTCCTGGTCGGCCTGGACTTCAAAGGCAAATTCCGTACCTTCCGGCGCCGATGCCGGCAACGTAAGCGTAACCGTGCCTGTGGCGCCTAAATTCGTGTGAACGCTGCCGGATTCCTCCACTGTCAGTGTATCATCAGCAGTATGCACCTCGATCGTCTTCTTCACCCCCCCAGCCTCATACGGCATCACAAAATTATGACCCACGCGGCAATCGGTTATCGACTCGATGTCCCCACCTGACGTGCTTACTATCGCCAGGCGGATATGAGGCGTGGTCGCCATATTAGGGAAGCTGCCGTATTCATTGGTCACAAGATTGCCGGCCGAATCCAGGTACACGTAAATATTCGCCTTATCATCCGCCAGAGTATTACTCGACGAGCCGTCATAGCTGACCAACTCCGTACCCAACCAGAACTTGCCGTCTTTGACGCCAATATCCAGTTCGCCCTCGTCATAGACCCGCAAATCGTTCGCTCGCCGCGTCGCCAGCAATAGACGATACAGCAATTTTCTAAACTGCAAATAATACGGCGATGTGCCCGTAGGGATATACTCAACACCAGTCTCAACGTCAGATTGTATGTTTAATAATTCATTATCAGATGGATATACTTCAGCCATAATACTCTCCTTGCTACTCTGTTACGAGATACCCAACACTAATTGGTTCGTCTGCTTATCGAATGAAGAAATGCTAACCTGTTCGGCAGGGCTTGCTGCTGGCGTCACCGTGACTTGGCCGGTCTCGCTTCCGACGCTTTCATTACCCAACGCGTCAAAAATTTTGACTGCAAATTGGTAAATTCCAACGCCCATCGCTGGGCTTGTCCACTCTAATGAATCAGCATCAAGACCAAACTGACCATTACCAAAATTACCCTTTCCAAAACCTACCGCAGCCGCCGAGCCATAACCAAAATCACCTTCGCCGAACCTGCTCATACCAAACCCTGCCTTATCCTGGAGGGACGGCCAGATTCTCACCGGCGAATCATTAAGAGCCTTGTCATAGGCGATTTCACCGGTACCATTGTCAAAGTAGATTTGAGCGGTTGCACCGATAGGCAAACTCTGACCACGCAGCATAATGACCCTCACCCGGCCACTCTGGCCAATTGACGATTCAAGCTCACTGCTAAAATCAGTAGCCGCTTGCTCAGCCTCGATGGCAAAGACTTCAATCCGAACCGGTGACTCTAAAGAGGTAGGTATCTGAACAATCGTTTGTCTTTGCTGACTGTCAACCGTAGCCCCCGCATACTGGCCGTTGACATAAATCTGATAAAACTTATCAGCCCAAACCGACCGCCACTTTACCAAAGCCGTCCGTGGGTTCCCCACATACCCGCCGTCCGCCCATACGCCGCAAGGCAGCTCATACGCCCTCACTTTTTCTATCCCACTGCTGATAAGTGCCATTATTACTGAACCTTTAACTGCGTATAAACGATTTCATAATCAACTGCTATACCACCGCCGCCTGCTCGCTCTTTGCTTACCTTGAAAACATCCATCCGAAGATTATCAAACTCTTCGCCGCTGTCAGTTACCAACGTGTGCGTATTGCCATCCATATAGGCCGATATTGCGCTGATTCTCTCATCCATTTGCGTTCGGCTTTTCGCCCGCAGAACGCCCTTCTGTTTTATCTTCCTGCTGCGTCCGCCCATATCAACACTAAGCACGCCGTCCAGTCCTGGCAACGCTCTCTCCATCGAAGCGCGGCTGACACTGCCCAACTCAATCTCTAACTGCTGCTCGTCAAACAAACTTTGTCCGTCCAAAGCGGTGCTCATCTTTTTCCTTTCACAGGCTAATCCCGGACCAACCTTATAGACCCTCCAACTCTGGTAACATCAGCTACTCCGTCGGAGCCAATGTCAATACTGAGTCGACACCGTTCCCTTGCCCTCTCAAAGAGCCTCTGATAGTGCAGGCTTTTCTTCCAGAAATTCTCATCCTTTGCCTTACTGGCTAACATTGCATAGATACTTGAGATGACCCCAAAAGCCGACGCCCTCTTTAAAACATCCGTATCCAGAACATCGTCAGCATCATAGATGCTTGCAGAATTGCCCGGCCTGATACCGAAATTTTCTGTTAACCGAAAACCAACTTCACCGGCCTGTGGCCCGTACGTGCTGATGCGGTAGGATATATCAGTAGCTGCCGGTGGCGCTACGGCAGCAGCATCTGAACTCGACCTGATTACTGAAACGGTAAGCTGCGTTGCCGAATCCACAGAAACTATCTCATACGCACCGTCCAGTGAACCATCTCCGGTTTGCAGATATACAACCCCCCCTGCTGAGACCTGCGCACTTACAAAATCTGCTCCACTTGCGGTAAATGTCGTCCCGCTGAGCGTCCCGCCAGTCCCTGCTGCCAATACCTGCCCCGACGGGTGTAATTCTCCGAACAGTACGGGCTCGTATTTCAAAATGTCCACATCGTTTGAAAAACTAACCATTGTCTTTTGTCCCTTTCTTGTGTGAGCGGGCCGGTCAGGTGCCCAAAGGACTGTTTCTCCTTTGGGCACCCACACCAAGACGCCCCTACATATTAGGATTGCGTCCGGTATCGAAGCCCGCTGTTTAGCTTGTACTAAGCTCGCGAATAAGCCCGTGTGCCCCTTCGTTCTTGAGCTCCAGCGTATATTCGCCAATCAGCTCGCCACACTCATAGTCACCACTGCTTGCTAACGGCTTGAAATGGAAGTTCCGTCCTGCTAAAGGCAGCACACTGATGCGAGACGAATCCAAAAACAGTGCGGCGTCCTGTGGTATCCATCGCGACGTAACAATTCTGCAGATACCGAAATCACTTTCATAAACACTAACCATATTGGTGAAAGTGGTATCGTTAGCTGCGTAGGTTCGGCTGTTGGCACAGAACGCGTTTATCTGTCGCTTCTGAAAACCGCCGACGACAATCAAATCCACATTGCCGTTACTGTTGTCCCATATCTTCCTGAGCACATAATTGACCTTGGTCTCATCAAGGCCGGTACCACTCGGAAAGCCCGTATCGCCGGTATTGAAAACATTCGTTGAGAGGTGCTGAATAATGCCATTCATCGACCTTCTCACCGAGCTGCCTCCTTCGGGATTGCTGGTCGGCTGTCCACCGTTGATAGCCGTATTTTCCAGGTCACGAATCAGCTCCCGCAGCCGTTCCTGCTTTTGATAATCCATCTCATCAGCCAGGCCAAGTTGGCTGGCAGCGATATCGGAACCGCTGACTTCCACCGCAGCGGTAAATATCTGGGTATAGTTTCCGCGCCTGCTTCGATTGGTAAATCTCGCGTCAGGTTTGTCGTCGCCTTCAAGAGCTGCATTTCCGAGAATGTTAATTACCTGGTTATCGGCAAGGTCTTCCGGTGTAGTGCCCGCATAGCCGCGAACCACCGTTAGCGTATCACCGTTGATACCGGTAACAAGCATCAGTTCCTCCGACCCTTCGACCTGAATCTGGTCACCTATTCGGAACCTGCTGCCGTTATCAACCACAAAATCAGTATCGGCTGCCGGGTCGGTAAAGGTGCTGTCGTCAACGGCGTCCTTATTAGGTAAAAGTTCATCTTCGAGCCATTCGTGGTGTGTGCTCATCGCCTCCCGCATTGGGTCCCCCAGAGCATCCAGCAACGGCGTCTCATAAGGCGAAATTATCCCGATTAAATCCGATACATCTTCAGCCAATTCCGGCAGAGTCGTACCCGCTGAATAAGTTGCTTTTCCTGTAAAAGCCATCTGTTTCTCTCCTTTCGTTTACAACCAGTTATGTCACTGGCCATTTTATCCAATCAAACAAAATTTCTTCGCAGTTTCAAATACTCCTGCAAATCTGTTCGACTGCCCGTCGTTGCTGCTTTCTTCGCCGCTCTTTCAAGAACTGTCTGGTTGCCGTCCGCTCGCTCCTTAGCCCCTGCTGTCTTTTTTGCCGTCACAGCCCTGCCGGTACCCGCGAACAGATATTGCTTTTCGTTTTTCAACTGCCTTATAACACTGTCCACATCCGCTTCGGCGTCACTTTCTATTCTGGCCTTGGCAATCAACACCGCCGTTTCCAGGTCCACAGTCCCGGCAGCAGCTAATTTGCGTATCAACTCTTGCTCAACCTGAATTCTGCTCAACTGTTCAGCCGTCGTTTTTGCCTCAGCTTTTGCCTCAGCTAACTGCTCAGCCAAAGCTTCTATTTTTTGCTCGGCACTCTGTGCCCTTCTTCGATAACGGATGGATTCGGAAACCGGCACAAGTTTCATGTTGTCATTCTCGCCGGGCTCCGCTATGTCTGCTGACAAAATGTCCTGCGTCTCACTCAGATTCATAAAACCTCCTGATTAGAATTTTCTCTGTGGTTTACGGTATCATAACCTAACTCTCTGAGCACCTGCTCAGACGGCACGCCTAATTCTTTTTTGATTTGGGCCTCCTTCAGCTTCTCCATCATATTCTCAGGCAGCGGACTGGGGAAAATAATATCAATCTCCTTATCCGCCTCACTGGTTTTGTAGATGTTGGCCCTGTCGAGAACAGCCAGAACCATGTGTGCGATTTTTTTCAGTCCTTCGGTGTAAGTAAATCTCCTTCGTTCATTCTTCGAGAGCATCCCCATGAACGTCAGCCTAAGCGCCACTGCACTGGTAAGATTGCCGAGCTTATTCTTGAGGACCCCCGCCACCACGGGTGTGACCCCGCTCGCCTTATCCATCGCCTCTCTAATCTCGGCAATGTGCATATTCTCGCTTGGCGTCGCCGCATCTCCCCCGAACTCCTCGATAGCCGCCTCCGGATTGTCGGTGCACCACATCCTTCCGGGCGATATCGGTCTGTCCTCAAAACCCTCTATCCCTTTGCCCAGATACATCTTAAACGATTGGAATGTAATCCTGCTCGCCCTGTCACTCAATCTGGTATTAAGCTCATCCTGCAGCGGTACCAGCGACTCGACATCGCTCAGGCCCTCGTAGTAGTATGGCTGAGCGATGTTTTGTAGATGCACCACCGGCAGAAATCCCCACGGCAATTCACCTTCTGCAACGAGCTCTTTGTCTTCATACCTCTGCCAAGCCGTCGCTGAAGTAATCTCCGTCACCGCAACCACCTGCCGACTACTCGCCGCGATGCGTCGCAGCGGGTCTCTGCTCCTTCTTCCCTGCGACAATAGTTTTGCAAGAAACGAGTTTTTCCTGCTCAGGGCGTTTCTCTTCTGGTAAAAGTGCTGCACGTAATATCTGATTTTTTTGTAGTCGTCTTCTTCCAGGACAGGCAGTGCCCTCGGTGCTTCAATCAGTTCCAGGCCGATTGTTCGTGCCAATTGCAGTACATCTTCGAATGAAAGAGTTTTGTATGTGCCTGAAATGCCTTCTAAGATGTCATCACCCGGCCTGACGAGACAATCGACAAAACCGTAAACACTTCCGAGCACTGCCATGTTCTGAAAGAATTCGATGCCGCCGTTAGCCGCAAACACTGTCTTTAATACAGATTCGATTTTTGCTCGTTTTTGGCTGTCCGGCGACATCGAAACAAAACTGACGGGCCTGCCGAACAAAAATTCCACCCCCGCGTTTATCCGCCACCCGATATCGTTTTCGATTACGACCTCTTTTCTCTGCACATTTCGTACCCGCTGGCCGCCGAAGGTGCCTGCATTCGCCGAGTGTACGAGCCCCGTTATCCTTGGAGGCAGCCCGTATTCCTGTGCCTGCACATAGCATCGCCCCGATGCGTTTGTGCTTCTTTCGTTGCCGGCGATACTTCGGGCCTCATGCACGGGGTTTGCGTAATATTCCCACAGCTTCGCGAAGTGCCTCTGTACATCGATGGAGCGTTCGTCCACAAGCCACTCGATGTAATCCGCCTCGAGCTGCTCATCCCTGAAAATACGAAGGTCAAATCCCATAATCAGTACCTTTCAAAAAACGACTCAAAAAAACAACGTCCCTCTATAAATGCACGAATGTGCGCGTTTGATGCGAAAAAAAGCTTGTTTTGCGCTGCAGCTTTTTGCCTAAATCCTTATGGCATAAGCGGTAAAAAAATTTTCAGAATTTTCATTTTTACTCTCTGGCTATGTGCGCTTTTGGTTGAAATTCCATACACAATCTCAGCGCTTTCATAAAACCCTTGGACGGAGGCGGCATTTATATTTACACTAACGACGACCCATAGCGTTGGTTGTCCTTCTTTTTTGCAGAGGACCTTTAGTCAATCGCGGACGCTAAAATCGGACAGATAAGGATGTATCGAACCAATGATTAAGCATTTTTATATACCTTTCGCCTTTTGTGTAATTTTAGTAACGGCAACGAGCCCCTGTACGTCAGCCGTTCAATTACCCGACCTTACCGTGCCGAACGGCTTCGGCGTCAACATACATTTCAGGGGCCAGCCGAGGGATTTGGACTTAATCGCCGATGCAGGCTTTAAGTTCATCAGGATGGACCTGACATGGGAAGCTGTAGAGAGAAAGAAAGGCGTTTACGAATTCGAGAAATCTGGATACGACGCCCTGACCAAAGGATGTTCCAAACGAGGCATACGTATTCTATATATTCTCGACTACAGCAATCGGCTATATGAATCAGACAGATCCGTCCGCACAGAACAGGGACGCAGGGCGTTCGCCGCTTTCGCTGAAGCTGCTGCCGCCAGATACTCAGGGAAAGGAATTCTCTGGGAGATATGGAACGAGTCTAACATAAAGCAGTTCTGGAGACCGCAGCCCAATGTTGACGATTACTGCAAGCTCGTCAAAGCAACGGCAGACCGGCTTAAGAAAGCCGACAATACCGGCTTAGTAGTCGCTCCTGCTACATCAACAATCCCTTTTAAATGGCTCGAGGACTGTTTCAAAAGAGGGCTTCTTAAATGGATTGACGCCCTGACGGTGCATCCATATCGACCACAGCCGCCAGAGACGGTCATCATGGATTACGCCAGGCTGCGTGAGCTCATCAGCCGTTACGTCCCAGAGGGAAAGAAAATGCCCATCATATCGGGCGAATGGGGATATTCACTTATAAACTGGGATAAGTCCCGCCTCTCCGAACAGCAACAGGCCCAGTATCTTGTGCGAATGTTCTTAGTGAATCTTTATCGGGGCATCCCTGTCAGTATATGGTATGATTGGAAAGACGATGGAACCAACCCTAATGAGAGGGAACACCACTTCGGGACGATGACACACGACTTAAAGCCAAAGGCGGCATACCTTGCAGCAAAAACACTATCCTCTGCCCTTGCCGGATATTCCATCCATCACAGAATCAAATTAGGCAGTGACAAAGATTTCGCCTTCAAATTGACCAGGGATAAAGACGAGGCAATAGCGGTCTGGACAATAGACGAAGAACACGACATAACCTTACTAATAGGGCCCGGTCAGGGAATGCGTATCGATATCCTCGGGAACAAAACCAGTCTTTCTTGGAAAGCTAATGGGTTGAAGCTAAGCATATCAGAAAGCTCACAGTATTTACTCATAAATAGTAGATAGTGGAGCCTGCTTATTGTGGACTCTTTACCCGCCGTCAAACTGATTTGTCGGCCCCCCATGCTCTGATGCCCTCATATTATATCAAGTGCATTAAATTACTGCGCATCGTGTATTTGGCACAAACGGGGGCAGGCTCAAGCGCAGGGATTCAACTGGGCTCGGCCGAATATCCCTGGGGATGGCTCGCTATTCTTTATGTAACGCGCAATAATTAATTACAATTGGTATTACTCGCGGTCTTCTTTCTGCAACAACTCGATAATCTCGGCTTTTGTAGGCAGCGCTTCTATTGAGCCGAATTTCGTGCACGCCAACGCCCCCGCTGCGGAGGCGAATTTAACCGCCTCTCTCACATCGTCTTTCACGGCACAATAGGCCGCCAAGGCCCCGGCAAAGGCATCACCCCTGCAGGTATGGTCGACGATTTCAACCTCAAAGGCTGGTATGTGGTCAGCGCTATTCCTATCAACAACCACACAGCCGCGTTTGCCCATAGTTATAACGGCGTAGTTAACACCGCGAGCGACCAAATCGGACCCGATAAGCTTAGCCGTTCGGATACTGGCGTCAGGCTGATAGGTTATGTCGGCGGCTTCGTAAAGATTTGGGATAAGGATATTGACGGAAAAATACTCAAGGGGTAAGTCGCCGCCGCTTCGTTTCGGTTGCTCGATTGGCCTCGCGGGATTGAGAATTATCTTTGTATTGTGCAGCGTCGCGCACCGAATAGCCGCTACTATCGCTTCGTGTGGCAATCGGCCATGAACTAAACAAACGTCAGCCTCAGAAATAACCTTCTCCGCCCGCTCGATATCCTGCGAACGAAGGGCACTGTTGGCACCTGTATATACACAACCAGCATTTTCGCCCGCAGAATTAACCAGCGTCACAACAACGCCGGTACTTTTAGCTTCAGCAGTAGAAATAAACTCCGTATTGACCTTAAAATTGGCCAAGCTCGCCTTGACCATTTGAGCAAATGGATCACCGCCGACCTTGCTTATAAGATGCACCTCGCAGCCACATAAGGCCGCTTCCACGGCTTGGTTTAACCCTGCTCCGGTCGTTGTGTATGAAAGAGCAAAGCCGCTAACGCTTTGCCCTGGGCTTGGGATGTGGTGGCATTTTACCGCCATGTCGATATAAGTACCACCAATCACAACCGTTTTAGGAATCCTTCCTGACATCTTAGTCCTTAAGGTTATTTCCAAGGTTTAGTATAACCTGCTGGCTGCAAAGTGCAAAATGTTTTTCTATGGCAATTTCTGGCCTTATGATTACTGGTAGAAACAAGTAATTTAATGCTCTGGTTGCTTATCCGTAGCCGTCAAATTATAAGTTTAGAGTGGCGGGGATTCTCTTTTTTATTAATATTCTTATAAAAAAGGTAGTATTAGTAATATTAAAGGCGGTAAAATTGTTATGTTTTTAAATCGAGACTAAAGATAATGTTTTATGTAATAAGCAGTTATAAAACAGCCATTCTCACATTCGTCTGTGATAAAGTTATTAGATTATTTGCGTTTTTATGCAATATAACTAACAGCAAGAAATATTTGGCGATGCTGGCGTTAATACCCATAAGGATTCTACAAGTTTATTAACCGGTTATTTGCTCGGGGCAGCAACTATATCGAGAGTGAACTATTTGCTTTTACTTTAAGATGAGGTATATTAACAGCCTTGGCATTCGGCTAACAGACGAGGTGGTTAGGCGTAATAAGGAAGGAATGAAGAATACGTCCGAATACGGTAATGCCAAGTCGGACGAACATGTTCCGGTTCAAGATTGTTGATTGACCGGCGCAAGCCCCATAGCTGGCTTTGTACAAGAACTTGGGTCGCCAAGAGCTTCTAATAGAGAATAGACGATAGTCGTTGAGGCAGGAACATCTAAAGCTATGTTGAGAAAGCTTCAGAAGGAACGTTTAACTGTATACGGACGCCTAAAAAATGGAGAAGTAAGGAATGGAAGATTCAGCAAACGATCTTTTTGTCGGTTTTGATGTTGGATGTAGCTCTGTACACTATGTAGTCCTCGGTGGAGATAAAAAAATAATATACTCCCCGAAACCAATAATTCACTTTGCTAATCCAATTGGCGCAATAAAAGAAGCTTGGGGCGACATAACGCAGAAATACTGTGAGAGCGAGATAAAGAATACAGCAGTTACCGGAAGTAACGCAGGGTCTTTTCCGGGTGTTATGGAAAGCTTAACTTACGAATTTGATAGCGTGACGATTCCAAAGGGAGCAGAGTTAGTTAGCCCGGAATCACAATATGTTTTTCATATAGGAGCAAAAGACGCATACTTTTTCAATGTCAAGAACATAAATGGAAAAAAGGTTATTCAAGAATGGAGAACAGGAACGAAGTGTGGGGGTGGTTCTGGGATATTGATAGAAAAGCAGTGCAGAAGGTTGTTTGAAGGCGAAATTCCTAATCTGGAATTAGACAACGTTCTTACGGAAGGAGACGAAGATGAGAGGAACAGGATTAGAATCAAAAACAGGCAAAAATTACAATCAAGATTGGAAAAAATGTTTTCTGTAGCAGAGAAAGAAGCCGAAAACTCAAAAGAGCCGAGTGAGTTTTTAGCGAGATGTGGTGTTGTTATTCAATCTGATTTGATCCATAAGCAAAATGAAGGCGCAAAGAGAGAAGATAACTTGGCAGGACTTTTCAAAACGGTTGCAAGAAATTATAAAATCGATGTTCTTGGAGCAAGGGCGTTAAACTCTGAAAATTCAAATACCGCGATAGCAACAGGAGGCGTCTTTGGTAATGACCTTATAAGAAAAAACTTAGAAAACTCTCTTGGCATTTCTATAACCAGGCCGGAGCATTATCACAACATTGCGGCAATAGGCGTAGCGTTAAAAGGGATAGAAGAGAACAACAGGTTTGTTTTTAATCCTGAAGAGCTTAACAAGGTTGCGGAGCACAGTAAAGAAAAAAGACAATTTGCTCCACCTCTTTCCGGTGAGACTAAAAAGATAAACAACAAACATGAAGAACTTGATGAAAAAATAGAAAAAGGAACAGAAGTTATTTTAGGAATAGATGGAGGAAGTACAACAACAAAAGCAGCTTTAGTTGATTTAACAGGGAAACTTCTTGATAAAATTTATATCAAAACCTATGGCAACCCTGAAGGTTCGTTGAAACACGTCATAAAATACTTAAGCAGACATAAAGATAACGTAATTGTAAAAGGAGTTGGCGCAACTGGTTCAGCAAGAAAATTATATGAAAAAATCTTAATTAGTAAGAAAAAATCTGAAGCTCTCTTAAGTAAAGGCGTAGAAATTATAGACAGAATAACTGACGAAATTACCTGTCATGCTCTTGGTGTCAAACACTATGATTCTAAGATTGATACTATTTATGAAATTGGTGGCCAGGATATGAAGTTTACAAGATTTTCTAACGGAGTAGTTAAAGAAGCTAAAATGAATTATAGCTGCCAGGCTGGCTCTGGCCAGACCCTTGAAAACATGGCGGATATTATTGGTTTGAATGTGGAAAATTCTCTACAAGAATTTGCATTAAAAGCTAAGCGGATTCCAGTGATTGATGCAACCTGTGGTGTTTTCATGGAAATGGATGAAAACAGGTTAATAGCAGAAGGTTTCAGTCGGGAGGAAATTGCTGCTGCAATAATAAGGGGGACGGCCGCAAGTTACTATTATAAATTTGTTGGTGGCGCTCAACATGTCGGAGGAAAATGTTCTGCCCAGGGAGGCCCGCCTTTGGGGAAGGCTTTTCTTGCTGCACTTGCGCAAGTAACAAATAAAGAAATAGAGGCCTATCCTCATAGAGAAATGTTTGGGGCATGGGGCCAGGCCCTCGATATCATTGAAAACATAAAACAATTAGAGCAACAACATAAGAAGTATGGGTCGGCTTTTAGAGGTTGGAATTTAGTTGAGATGTCTTTTGAAAAGGAAAGGATTTCTTGTAGGACGCTGTTTAAAGAAAAATCTTGTGGCATAAGAGATTGTCAGCTCGAAGTATTTTCCATTGAAGATGATAGAATAATTACAGGGGGCTTCTGTCCAAGAGGAGATTCTGAGGGGGCTGGAAAGCCGAAAACAAATTATGTGGAAAAATATCACAAGATATATGAGAACCATTTCAAAAAGCAGGGAAGCCTGTTAGAAGACGATTTTTCTGCAGAGATAAATAGAATAACAGTGGGAATCAAGAGGAGTACTGCAACGCTTGGAGAGAAAGGAATTTGGAGTGCTGCTTTATTGAAAAAACTTGGCTTTTGTCCTGTAGTATCACCAAAAAGCACCAGAGAGATAGCAAAAACAGGGATTGACAACTCAAGAACGGACTTCTGTATAGCGAGAAAGCTGGTAACGGGGCATGCAGCCCTCTTGAGTCAAAATCCAAATATAAGGTATTTATTCAACCCAAGTTTCATTGAGCACAGGCAGGATAAGCCTCCGGATCTAAAGTATTGTATTTATACGGAGTCGGAAGGCTACCTTTTAAATGATGTTCTTTCTCTCGACGAGAACACACAGATAAATCCAATTTTGCATTTTGGCGATGAGAATCTTCTTGTTCATTCTCTTAAGGAAGAATTTAAGAGGCTCGGCTTCCTGTTTTCAAATAAAGAAATGAGAGAGTCTATAAGATATGCAGACAAAGCAGAGGAAGAATTTAAGAAAGAACTTTATGCTGTAGGAGATACGTTCTTAAAGAAAATCGAGGAAAACGGCGAAAAGGCCTATGTGGGTATTGGACGTGATTATGTACTGCTCGATCCTGAAGCCAGTTCAAACTCTGGCGTTATGTTCTCGCAGGTAAGAGGTTTGCACTACATACCACAGATATTTTTAGAGCATAGATTTGAACACATCCCTATTGAGGACATTGCGGAGAATGAATTCTGGGTCCAGAGCGTCAAGATTCTGAAGGCTAATTTGTTCGTGGCCGGTCATCCTAATCTGTTCCCTATAAGGATGATGAATTTTGCCTGTGGGCCGGATAGTCTAAAAATTTACCAGGAAGAAAAAATCCAGGAAGCAGCGAACAAGCCTTTGCTCACATTATTAACCGATGCCCAGACTAATAATGCACCCTTTGTAACAAGAACCGAGGCCCATGAAAGAGTTGTTAATCAAACCAAGCCTGAGAAACTAAGGATGGAGAACATACGGCCGCGCAAATACTCCACAGACAACAATGACCGGAGAATTTGGCTCATACCTTATATGGGAGACGCTGTACACGTCGCGGCCTCAGCACTAAGGCATTTTGGAATCGACAGCGAAGTCTTACCCACTAATACCCAAAGGGGCTACGAAATAGCCAGAAAACATATCCATACCGAAGTGTGCCACCCTCTAAAAGGCGTCGTAGGAGACACCCTTGGCTTCCTGAATGAGCAGATTGAAAAGAAAGGCAGGAAATACGTCGAAGATAATTACCTTGTTATGCTGCCTACGACAAGCGGCCCTTGTAGATTCGGCAAATACGTGGAAGTACTGCGAATATTTATGGACCGCGAAGGTCTCCAGAAAATCCCCATAGCAGGCCCTTCCTCAGAAACCGATTATTTCGATATACCCGTACCGGAAAAGGTTGGCGCATCGAACAAACTAAAGGTCCAGCAGGTCTTGTTCAAGGGAATCAACGCCTCAGACCTGCTGGAAGACATAACCCTCAGATTCCGGCCGTATGCTGAAGATAAACAACAAATTACTGACTTGAAAAAAGAAAGACTCCTTTTATTAGGAGAAGTCATCGAAAATGGCGCCGATACCGCCGCTCTGATAGAGTGGGGCAAAGAGACTGTATTACGATTTACCAAGGCCAATCTCCGCAATCACGACAGGTTCCCACTCGTTCTTTACATCGGCGAGATATACATGAGACAGCACGACCCCTACACCAACTTTGTAATCCAAAAATTGGAAGAAAAACAGTTGGAAATGGTTAGGGACCCCATCACCGATTGGCTGCTGTACGTAAATCAGATGAACCGAAGAAACTCAAGAAGAGATATAAGACTGGCCATCAAAAATTGGGATTGGGCCAGAGCACGGAACAAAACCGGAAAACTCATCAATTCGTTTCTCAAAGGGCAATACATGTCTCGCATGGCCGACAAAATTGCTCAGCCGTTTCATGAAATTCTTCATGGCAGACACTGCCTTCCTAAGCCCATAGATATAATTGACACTTTGGAAAAGAACCACGAGTTCCACGGAAATATTGAAGGCGAATCCCCATTAAGCATCGGAATTGCCTACTATTTTATGCACGACTTAATTAAGCCGAAGGGCGATGCTTACATTTCGGGAATATTTCATGTCGGCCCTTTCACCTGTATGCAGGAGGGAGTTGCAACGGCAAAAATAGAAGCAATGGCAAAAGAGCTAAGGAAAAGAAAATCCGATTTGGTCTTCCCGATTATCCACGCTTTCTTCGGCGATTCGCCTAATCCAAACTTGGAAGCCGAAATCGCGGTCTTTACAGAGCAGTGTTATCAGAAAAAAGATATTTTGAAAGGAAAGTATGGCCGCGGGTTGAGCACCGACGGTGAGAACCGTTCCACCTTGATGCGTTCGCCGAGTCAAATAGTGGACATCAATAATAAGAAACGGACGCCTCATGCTTACGAAAAAGTGGATTAACTTGGTGGCTGTGTGGAGCAATAGCGTGAATTTGCCCTCTTGGGCAGTAATAAACAGATTTTTATTGCTGCTGCACTAAGGCGGCCTATAATAAACTATATATAACAGCGATTTTATATCGCTTGTGTCTTGGAAAGGATTTCCTATGGAACGGATAAGTAACTGGGCCGATGACTATGGGCTGAAATTCAAGCCTCCAGGGGAGTGGCTACCGTGGCTCAAATGGGCAGTTCCGATTGTGCTGGTTCTGGCTGTCGGGTCGACTTCGTTTTACATGGTGAACACCGATGAGGAGGGAGTTGTGCAGCGGTTCGGCAAATATGTGCGAACTACCAAGCCGGGGCTCCATCTGAAGTTGCCTTTGGTGATTGAGAGGGTGAGCACGCCGCAGGTGGAAAGGATAATGAAGGAGGAATTCGGTTTTCGAACGATCAAGGCGGGTGTGCAGACGCGGTACGGGCAACGACCCCAGGAGGAATACCTTATGCTCTGTGGTGATTTGAGTGTGGGGGAGGTTGAATGGATTGTCCAGTACAAGATCGACAACTCAAGGGACTATCTGTTCAATGTGCGGAATCCGGAAAAAGTGCTCAGAGATGTTTCCGAATCGGTGATGCGAAGCGTTGTGGGGGACTCGTCTGTGGATGAGGTGCTGACTTCCCGACGGGCGGAGATCAACATCGAGGCCCAGACGAAGATGCAGCAACTCCTGGATACATACACGGTGGGTCTGAAGGTTGTCGCGGTGAAGCTTCAGGATGTGAATCCTCCGGAAAAGGTCAAGCCTGCTTTTAACGAGGTCAATGCGGCACAGCAGGACAAGGAGAAATTGGTGAATCAGGCACTTGAGGAATATAACAAGATTATTCCCAAGGCAAGGGGTCAGGCACTTCAGATGGTCAAGCAGGCTGAGGGTTATGCAATAGACCGGACAAATACGGCCATTGGCGACGCGAGCCGTTTTCTGCAGATATGGACCGAGTATTCGCTGAGCAAGGATGTTACGCGAAGGCGCCTTTACATTGAGGCGTTGGGTAAGGTGCTGCCGAATCTGGAGAAGAAATATATCATCGATGATAATGTCAAGGGGCTGTTGCCTCTGATGAATGTCGGGGAGAAATAATCATGCATAACGTGAAATTGATTGCGGTTGTAATAGTGGTTCTGATTGTGGTCGTGATTGCAGGTTCGGCTCTGTATACGGTTTCCGAGACCCAGCAGGTTGTGATAACTCAGTTTGGAAACTTCAAGCGGGAAGTCAAGGATGCGGGGCTGCACTTTAAGATACCGATCTTTGAACAGGCGAGCTACTATGAGAAGCGGATACTGGAATGGGACGGCAAGCCCGAACAGGTGCCGACAGTTGACAAGCGATATATCTGGGTCGATTGTTTTGCGAGGTGGCGGATAGACAGTCCATTGGTTTTTCGTAAGACGGTGGGTCGTGAAGAGTCGGCACACAGCCGGCTGGACGATATTATCAATGGTGCGGTCCGCAACCAGATATCGAGCCATCTTCTTATCGATGCAGTAAGGAGTTCGGCAAGGCCGATGAAGATGATGGAGGGGCTCGAAGGAGGGCGAATTGCTGAGGTGACCAAAGTGGAGCTCGGCAGAGACAAGGTTACGGAAAAGATTCTTCTCGAAGCCGGGCCCGCTGCTGCGAAGTTCGGGATCGAGCTTGTGGACATTCGTATCAAGCGAATTAACTATGTGACGCAGGTGCAAGAGTCGGTTTATCAGCGGATGATAGTTGAGAGACAGCGGATTGCGGCGAAGTTTCGCAGTGAGGGCGAAGGCGAGGCAATGGAAATCGAAGGTCGCAAGGAGGCGGAAGAAAAGCAGATCACCTCGGAAGCGTATAAAAAGGCCGAGGAGATCAGGGGCAAGGCCGACGCCGAGGCGATCAAGATTTATGCCGAGGCCTATTCGAAGGATCCGGAGTTTTATTCGTTTCTGGAGACGCTCAAGAGCTATGAGGCGAATCTTGGCAAGGGTACTGTGGTTATACTTGCAAGTGACAGCGACTATTTGCAGTACTTGAAGTCATGGGGGGAAGAGACGAAGAATTGATTGCTTTGCACGGGAGGAGGACAATGAGAGTTCATCGTGACGGATGGTCGAGAAGGTTTGGGAGGAGTGGGGGTTTTTTGTTTTGCGTTATGGGGGCGATGTTTGTACTGTCGCTCATGGCGGATGCGGGAATAAAGAAGTATATTAAAATGCAAGGCGAAGAAGACAGCGGACAAGCGAAGCTTGAATTCTAAATGCTACAGGTGAAACCCGTAGTAGTTTACTTAAAATATAAAATCAGCCCCACAGGTCTCATCCTCAATAGTTTTTAGATTGTTTTAAATGCTGAAGAAGAGGGGGGAGTATAGACTACGGGATTGAATTTGCTAAAATTTAAGTAACATCAAATATTATAATTTTGGGCAATCATGTCAAAGTGTAAAATATCTGGAACAACCCTATATATGTTTTCTCTGTTAGTTGTTTTCTATTTGCTGTTTATCGTCAGTGCTTGTCGTCAATCTGGTGGACTAGTTAAAGATATACAAGGTAACGACGAATCGGCGTTGAAACCTGAAAAGATCATCTGGAGCGATGATTTCGAGAGTTACAAAGACGATACGGACCTTTTCGGTAGAGGCGGTCAGATGTTAAATCACTGGTATGGACATGCTCATGGGTGAAGGTGATGCGGAGGCGATTAAAATATACGCCGAGGCTTTTGAACAGGACCATGCGTTTTATTCATTTGTGCGCACTTTAGAAGCTTATGAGAAGTCGCTTGGCAAAGGCACAACCATCGTTCTGCCCGGTGGTTCGGAGTTTTTCCAGTATTTAAGCCCACCGATAAAAGAATAGGCTTTGGCGCATCTTGGGTGGGTTTGCTGGTCTGGCCTGCAATCGACGATATCGAGAAGGTAGAAGCAATATGCAAGGATGGCGTGTTGACCATCACCCTGCCAAAAGCTGAAAAGGCAAAGGCAATCAAGGTAAAGGTTAAGGGATGATTAGCCAAGGCGCCCAGGGGTTTGGGCGTTGAGTAGATAACCCATACCTGTGCGATAAAAGATTGTAAGATTTCCCATTCTGCAACGGACCGCAGAATAGGAAGCCACTTAACTTATCAGAGACTTGTGGACGAAGGCTACATCGCGAAAATGCGGTCAATACGTTTGACCAAATCGATCAGGTAGGCTTCGTCACCGCCCCTCAATTCGGGGGTCAGGAATCCATCAAAGCCCACTTCATCCAGCGCGCGGCGAACTTCGCGCCAATTCACATCACCATCGAGCAGGTTGGTCCATTTGTAGCCGCTGCGCTTGAAGTCTTTAAGATGAATTTTGACAATGCGTTTGCCGAGCGTGCGGATCCAATCCTGTGAGTACCCAAAGAGGATTACGTTGCCGATGTCAAAGTAGGCCTTGAGCCACGGGCTCTCGAACTCGTCCACGTACCGCACGAACTCAAGCGGGCTCAGCAGAAATTTGTTCCATACGTTCTCCACTGCGATAATCACGCCAAGCTCCTCGGCCAGAGGCAGGAGTTTGCGGATGTGTTCCTGCGAACGTTTGTACGCGTCGCCGTATCCCACAGTCTCCGTGACTATCGCGGGCACCAACAGAACCGTGTCGGCACCCAGCGCTTTGGCGCTGTGCAGAGCCGTTTTCATCCCCGCCAGACCCTTCTCAATCACTCTGGGATTGGAGTCGGAAAACGGTGCTCCCCAACCGCCGTACACGATGGAGTGAATCGGTACCCCGGCTTCACGCGACAACTTGCCAAGCTGCCTCGCTGCATTGAGGTCCTTCATTGGGGAAGCTTCAATGCCTTCGAATCCGCATTTTCTCGCCAGCTTGAATTTGTCCACATTCGAGAGTTCTCGGGGTAGCATGCCTAATTGGAGCGATTTGCGCAATTTAGCCTTCTTTTGCTTGCCTTTGGCCAACATGGACTCGCCCAACAGGCTCGACCCGATTGTAACCGCGGCCGTATACTTCAAGAAGCTGCGACGTTCGATACTTTTTTCTTTCATAGGTTTATATCCAATATTTGTACAATGGTTACACTGAGCCGGTGAGAGTAAGGCCAACACCGGCACTCTACATGCGAGATTTCGCACAATATATCAATTTGTCTTACGGGCCTAAATTGAACACCTAAATTTGTTGAAAGCAAAATATTTATCTGCAGGCTCAACGAACATTGATAACCGCACAGACCTTTATCTGTATATTGTAGCTGAAAACGCATTTTTGGCAACACTTTTTGTGCCTTCGGGACCCCAAACGCATTCTTTGGCGTTTGGAGAATCCATTCCATAGCCTCGCACTTGTGGCTGTGTTTACCTCTGTAGGCAGTGGAAATGCTTTTATTAGAACTGCTATTAGCCTTTTTTATCGGTTGGTCCCATAAAAAGATAAAGTTTTTCATATTTCCTTGCCGAATAACATAAATGGGTATTTAGCTGTTTTTTAGGATTGAAAACGCGTTTTTTGTGGTGAAATGGGCTTAGGATTCCATTTTGCCTCCTTTCTTACTTTCGCAGGAAAGCAGGGGGCGCGGCAAAACGGGAACCCTTTTAGAAGGCCGGGAGAGGATGAACTATGAGAACGATAGCAGTTGTAAATCAAAAAGGTGGTTGTGGCAAAACGACGGTGTCGATAAACCTGGCCAGTGCGCTTGCTGGAGCGGGCCAAAAGACCTTACTTGTCGATATGGACGCCCAGTCGCACTGCGCAGTCGGCCTTGCCGTGCCGGAGGAGCAGATTGAACAAAGCATCTACGATGTACTGATAAGCAAAAGCAGAAATGAGCCGATAAAGCTGACAGAAATACTCTGGCAGATTAGCGATAGGTTGGAGCTGGCGCCGGCCAGCATAGACCTGTCTGCATTCGAGCAGCAAATGACCGGCATTGCTGAGTGTGAGGGCTGTTTGAGAAATGCCTTGGCCGAAATAAAAAGCGAATACGACTACGCAATAATCGATTGTCCCCCGGCCGTAGGGCTATTGACCTTCAATGCACTAAGGGCTGCTACCGATGTTATTGTCCCTGTTGAGACCGGTTACTTTGCGCTGCATGGGCTAAGCAAGCAGCTTGAGACCTTGAGTATACTTTGTAATCGATGTAGCCAGCACGTAGATGTCAGGGTCTTGGCCAGTATGTATGATATAAGGACAAAGATGGCCAGGGAGATTTTGGCGGAATTGCAAAAGCACTTCGCCGACAAGATGTTCAGAACAATCGTTAATTTCAATACTAAAATCAAGGAAGCAGCCAGTTTTGGCCAACCAATCAGCGAATATGATTCAGCCAGCAAGGGCCAGAGGGATTTTCGCTCACTGGCCGACGAAGTTATTGGCTCTGAGGCGAAGCAGCAACGCCGCGAGTTCGTTACCTCCCTGACTGGTCAGCTCGAATCCATTAGCGCCACCGCTGATGAGCTGTTACAGGCGGCAAAGCCCGCTGTAGAGGCTGTGCAGGCCCCAAAGGCCGAAGATCTAAAGCCGGCCGATACTGATGCCAGGCTTTCTGACTATTATGGCGTCAGCCAGATAAACGATGCGGTGGTATTCGTAACACTGTACCCGCGAGCCAAGAGCGTCCAGATTGCTGGCGACTTTAATAACTGGCAGCCGGAAAAGACGCCCATGCAAAAACTCGCTGACGGCGGTGTGTGGCAAACAAAGTTGAATTTGCCTGTCGGTAAATATCGCTACC
>Ga0307380_10003730_pt1 | contig 20883 bp, 14 predicted proteins | sample UN3MG_FD_202239 | JGI IMG/M metagenome (GOLD analysis project Ga0307380, IMG submission 202239) | Soil microbial communities from Risofladan, Vaasa, Finland - UN-3 | ecosystem: Environmental > Terrestrial > Soil > Coastal area > Acid sulfate soil | place: Finland: Risofladan, Vaasa | collected... | reverse complement strand
GTCAGTCAATCTCGGCGGGTATTGGGATCTCGTCGCGCCGTATGTTCTGGCGTGCGGCTTCTTCCCCTATGATTCGCAGGAGGCTCACTATATCACGGACTACCTGGAGACGAACGGCGGCCTGATGATGGGCATGGTCCGCGTCCGCCCGCAGTCCGACCTCTGGGCCGTCGCTCAGGACATTGATGATCTCTATACCCTGCGCTATGTGCAGGTGATCCTCCAGCGCGACCAGGTTGATCGGGCGCTGGTCAGCTTCTACGGCAAGCTCGCTCAGGGGCTCACGAGGGATACCTTCATCGACGGCGAGGGCTCATGCCCCATGCCGCTGGACGAGTTCGGCCGCCAGATGTACCTCCCGCCGAACAGCGCCGCCAATGCCTTCTTCCTGAACATGCTGCGGAATGTGCTCGTTCAGGATTGGGATATGGACGGCGACGGAACGCCCGAGACCCTCCGCCTGATGTTCGCCACCCCGAGGCGCTGGCTTGAAGACGGCAAGACCATCAAGGTCGCGAACGCTCCCACGGCCTTCGGGGAAGTCTCGGTCGTCATGCGCTCGAACCTCAAGAAAGGTGGAGTGATCGCCGATGTCTCTGCCCCATCACGCGCACCCAAGCACTTCCTCCTCCGCGCCCGTCTCCCCCAGGGTTGGAAAGTCACCTCCATGACGGTCGGCAGCAAAAAACTCCCGGTGGACTCGACTGGTGCAGCTGACCTAACGGGCCTCACCGGCAAGTTCACGGTGCGGTTCGAGGTGCGCACGTAGCTTCGCAATGTGAGATTCTTCGTCGTCCAGGTGCATCTTATCTCATGAGATGAACGCGAACAGCCATTCCGAATCCGAGTTGGTAAAACGGGCGTTACACGATCTCGACGCGTTCGGTGAGTTAGTCGAGCGCTACCGTGCCTCCATATGCAGGCAGTGCCGCAGCTTCGTCCACGATCCGCATTACGCAGAAGACCTCGCACAAGAGACATTCATCCGCGCCTATCTCAAGCTCAGTCAGCTCCAGGATCCCGAGCGTTTCCCGAACTGGCTGCGGAAAATCGCGGCCAATGTTTGCAGGGAGTTCGTGCGCAGTCCAATGAGGCGCGAATCCGCCTGGGAGATTGTTCCCGATCCTGGCGAGAGCAATGTCCTTGCAGGCGATCTCATCCCCCATTTGGACGTGCTGCCAGACGAGTCCCGCGTCTGCGTTGAACTATTCTACCTCCGCCACCTGAGCTACAGGGAAATCGCGGAGGCGCTCGGCATCTCGGTTGGCTCCGTTAGGAATCGGCTGCATCGCGCCAGAACACTCTTGAGAGAGGAGATGGCAGACATGTCGCGAGGCGAGAAGAGCGCGTTCACGGCGCGCGTGATTGAGAGACTTGAGAGACTCAAAAACGGCACAGCATCCGAAAGGGCCTTGGCGGCCAGGGAGTTGAATGCGGCGCTTGGGATGGATAGAGCAGAATGGATGGTGTCGCGCCTGACGCAACCCGATCCGATGGAGCGCTCGTTCTTCATCCGGCGGTCGCGGAGAATCCATTCGCCGAGGGTGCGCGATGCCCTCGTCCACGTCCTCCTGAATGACGAGTGGGAGGAGAACAGGATAAAGGCCGCAAGCGCCTTGGTAGCACAGCAGGATCCATCGGTGATCTCGTATCTTCGGCAAGTGATGGAGTCGCCGGAGACTCCCAGGGATGTCGGGTTCGCGGCGAAATCTGCGCTCAGGCAGTTGGAGAAATCGGAGCCTCCAGGCCCGGACAAAGTCGGCGCGCTTCGGAAGGACATCTCGATCGCTGCTGTTGACAGGAAGTCGCGCCTCGAACTCCTTATCCGACTCAAAGCTGCGTTACTCGATCCTCAACCGCAGGTCCGTACGCGGGCACTCAGGGCGCTCGGCGAACTGGGCGATAAGCGCGCAGTCCCAATGATCGTGAAACTCCTCGCCGATCCGTCCCCGGGCATCCGGCAGGCGGCTGCGCAGGTCCTCGGAAAGCTAAAGGGCAAGTCCGCGGTTTCGGCGCTGGCGAGAATTGCCCGGGACTCAGACGATAGGATAATGCTCCAGAGCGTAGTCGCGGCACTCGGCGAGATTGGAGATCCGGTCGCGGTTCCCGAGTTGATCTCCATCTTGGACCGGACAACGGATTACACTCTCGTGGTCTTCACTATGAGGGCGATTGAGAGCGTCAGCCCAACTGAATATCTGACCGAAATCGGGGCGGCGGTCGAACGCCTGGAAGAGCGGATGCCGGACAAGCCGATTTGGGGGCACTGGGCAGGTATTCTGGCGAAAGCGGCGGATGAAAGGCATGTTCCGCAGATCGTCTCCGAACTGGAAAAGCAGCCCGGCAACGCCCGTCTGATCGAGGCCCTTGGCAGGATTGGGGACATCCGAGGATTGGATATCCTCACCCGGAACTTGATGGCAGGCAACTCCCGAATCGAGGCCGCGTATGCACTCGCTAGGCTTGGCGAGCCGGGCCTTGATGCTCTGCGCGAGGCTCTCAGAAGCGTGGATCCGGTAACCCGAAATGCGGCGACAAGGCCGTTCGTCTTCGCGGGCGTGTGCGACGAAGCGGCTTTCCGAATACTCGCCGACCTCGCCGACAACGACCCGAACTCGGCGGTTAGATTCTACGCGAAGGTTGCTCTTTTCAGAAAGAAACGGATCACGGCCGCCCAAGAAGGAAGTTAGCGCTTCTCGGAGAACCTCTCAATAGAGGAATCTACCATGGGTTCGGACCTCAAATCCTCCCTTTCTGCCAACTTCGGTTTCCATTCCTTCCGGCCTGGGCAGGAGGAAGCCATCCAAAGCATCATGGATGGAAAGAATGCCTTGGTCGTCATGCCGACCGGCGCGGGGAAATCGCTGGTCTACCAATTTGCCGCCCTCCATCAGCCCGGCGTCACCCTCGTGATCTCTCCTCTCATCGCCCTGATGAAGGATCAGGTCGAGAGCCTGGACCGGCATCGGATTCCGGCGACCTACATCAACAGCGCTCTTCAACCTGCCGAGCAGACCCGGCGGCTCCAGGAACTCGCCAAAGGGGAATATCGTCTCGCCTATGTTGCTCCCGAGCGTCTGCGCAGCGTGTCTTTTCAGCAAGCCGTCAGTCGCATCTCCGTTGGCCTGCTGGCCGTGGACGAAGCGCACTGCATCTCGGAGTGGGGGCACGATTTTCGCCCGGACTACCTGCATATCGTAGCGTTTTGGGAGCAGATAGGCCGGCCCGTCACTACAGCCCTCACCGCCACGGCGACTGTCCAGGTCCAGGACGAGATTGTGCGGCTGCTGGGGTTGACCTCAGCCGAACGCATCGTCACCGGCTTCAACCGCCCGAACCTCAGCTTTCGGGTGCTTTACGCCCGTGAAGACATCGGCAAGCTGCAGGCACTGAGAGACCTTCTTAAGTCTGTACCCGACGGAGGCAGTATCGTCTACGTCGGCACCAGGCGCGAGGCCGAGGAGACATCTGATTTCATCCGAGATGTGATCGGCATAGAATCAAGTCATTATCACGCAGGCCTCGACCCCGAGATTCGAAATCGGGTTCAAGACAAGTTCATCTCCGGGAAATTGCCCGTTGTTGTCGCCACCAATGCCTTTGGGATGGGGATTGATCGCCCGGACGTTCGACTGGTGGCACATTACTCGCTTCCCGCCACCCTGGAGGCTTACTACCAGGAGGCGGGCCGAGCAGGTCGGGACGGTCAGCCCGCTCGAGCAGCGCTCATCTACTCGCCGAAAGACCGCGCGCTCCAGGAGTTCTTCATAGGCAATGATGCGCCCGACGAGGACGAAATGCGTGAGATCTACAGGGCCTTGCAGACCGGCAGCAAAGCCGAGGGATGGACGACAACCGATGGGCTTTCGCTCTCGACCGGCCTGGAACAGGTGAGGGCGAAGGTGGGTCTTTCCCAATTGGAACGTGCAGGCGTCATCGAGCGACTAGGAGATGAAGGCCAGCGGATGCTGGTTCGCGTCAACGATTGGGACCAGGCTGCAGTCACCAAGACCATCCTTGGCCTGGAAAGGCGTCAGCGCTACCGATTCCGCCAGCTCGATCAGATGGTGGCATACGCCGAATCGAATGATTGCCGGCGACGCATAATGCTCGATTACTTCGGCGATCGCAGCCCCGCTGACGCCGAACAGTGCTGTGACAATTGTATGGTTCAGCGCTCCACCGCCGAGCCGCAAACTCTCCCGAAATCCGATCTGACCGCCCTCTTCATCCTCGATTGCTTGCGCCGCATCAAATGGGAGGTCGGCCGGATCAAGCTGGCCCAGATATTGAAAGGCTCGAAGGCGCAGGATATCAGCCGCTTTGGCTATGACAAAAACCGCCACTATGGGCGGCTGAAGGATCTCTCGCTGGACGAGATTAAGAACATGATTGACCAGTTGACCAAACAGAGCTATATCAAGACCATCGGCGGCAGTCTGCCCGTCCTCAGCCTGACGCCCAAGGGGGAGGAGGCTGTTCGGGCGAGAACCGCCATTCCTCTCAAGCGGTCTGTTCTCATACAGACCAAGGGCAACGACGAGATCGCCGTGTGGATGGGTCGCTCACATCCCAAGCCTCTATCCGGTCCCTGGCATGCCGGGTGGGCGCTCGGATTCCATAGCCGGTTTGCCGGTTCAGATTGGAGCCGCAGTGGGGTGGGCGACCTGGCTTTCCGCTTGAAGTACAAGAGCGATTTTGCCGCAGTGCAGCCCCTCGTGAAGGAGATCATGGCCCTGTTTGCCGAACACCCTGAATTGAAGGACGTGGACGCCCTTGTTCCGGTCCCGCCCTCCACGGCTCGGCCCTTTGATCCTGTTAAGATCATGGCTGATGCTTTGAGCAGGCATCTTCGGGTACCGGTTGCGCCGGCTCTGACCAGGAATCGCCGAGCATTGCCGCAGAAGCAGATGAATACTCTGGCGCAGAAGCGCGCAAATGTGGCTAAGGCGTTTGCAGTGCAGGGGGAGATCACTGGGAAACGACTCCTGCTCCTGGATGACCTCTTTGATTCGGGGGCGACGCTTGAAGAGGCGGCAAATATGCTGACTAAGGCAGGTGCGGGGCGCATATGCGTCCTGACCCTCACTCGGACGATTCATTCGGATGCATGAAAGGATAGTATGAGCAAGGTACACTGGCTGGCACTGAGCATGACGCCCGGCATCGGCGGCGCGACCGCCCGCAAACTCGTCGAGAGCTTCGGCAGCATAGAAGCGGCCTTCGATGCGCCCGACGAGGAGTTGCTCCAGATCCCGCGCGTCACTGCTGCAATCGTCGAGGGCCTTCACGCCGTCTCGCTCGAGGCGCTGGAGTATGAGTTGACGTCAATGGATGACGAAGGCGTATCAGTGCTGACCTGGGACGATGATGATTATCCGGCGAATCTGCGCCGTGCAAGTGATTCGCCACCCTTGCTTTTCGTTCGCGGAGGGCTGTCTGCCGCTGATGAGAATGCCGTTGCCATAGTCGGCACTCGCGAACCCGCCACGGCATCAGCCGCACTCGCGGAAACCCTCGCTCGCGGACTGGCGGAGCGAGGGCTGGCCATCGTAAGTGGGCTGGCGCTCGGCATAGACACGGCCGCTCATCTGGGAGCACTCCAGGCTGATGGAGGGCGTACTCTGGCGGTCCTCGGTTCGGGTCTGCGAGTCATTCATCCGCGTGAGAACTCCTCGCTTGCCGAGGACATCATGAACCATGGCGCTCTGCTTTCCGAGTTCCATCCCGGCGCTCCACCCAGCGGCCCGAACCTCATGGCTCGTGATCGAGTTGTGAGTGGGCTAAGTCAGGCGGTGATCATAGTCGAGGCCGACCTGAAAAGCGGCAGCATGGATACGGCGGCGAAGGCTCGCCACCAGGGGCGATTGGTCTTTGCCGTTCCCGGAAGCCCCGGCACGGACGAACTGCTAAGCGCCGGAGCCACTCCTTTGAACCCTGAGGACATTGATCTCGACGATCTTGTGCGGCTCATTAACTGTCCGGGCCCAGGAGGCGAGCAGTTGAACCTTTGCTAGGTGATCCTCAGCAGGAGGAAGACTCTGCCGCTTGGAGAAGCTAATCCTGTAAGGAGGGAGATATGCGACTACCTGATAAGACCACCGGAGACACAAGCTGGTTCGTCCAGGACCGATTCGGCCTGTTCATCCATTGGGGGATCTACTCCTCGGCCGCCCGCCATGAGTGGGTCAAGAACCGCGAGAAGATCAGCGACGACGACTATCAGAAGTACTTCGACCACTTCGACCCCGACCTCTATAACCCCGAAGTCTGGGCTCAGGAGGCGAAGAACGCGGGCATGAAGTACTTCGTCGTGACCACCAAGCATCACGACGGCTTCTGCCTCTGGGACTCGGACCTGACCGACTACAAAGCCCCGAATACCCATGCCGGGCGCGACCTCCTGAAGCCCATGGTCGAGGCGTTCCGAGGCGAGGGCATGAAGGTCGGCTTCTACCACTCGCTCATTGACTGGCATCATCCCCAATTCCCGATTGACGGCCTGCATCCCATGCGGGATAACATCGAGTTCCGCGAGGCGCAGAAGGATCGGGATATTCGCAAGTACGCCGAGTACCTCCACGGCCAGACCCGCGAGTTGCTCACCCGCTTCGGCAAGATCAATATCATGTGGTTCGACTTTTCCTATCCCGGCTCGGACTGGGGCTGGTCGAAGGGCAAGGGGAAGGAGGATTGGCAGTCCAAGAAGCTGCTTGCCATGGTCCGCGAGCTTCAGCCGGGGATAATGGTTGACGACCGCCTCGACCTCAAAGATGCGGCGGACATCCGAACCCCCGAGCAATATCAGCCGACGGGTTGGGTGGAAGTTGACGGCAAGCCGGTCGTGTGGGAGGCCTGCCAGACCTTCAGCGGTAGTTGGGGCTATTACCGCGATGAGGCGAACTGGCGGTCGGCGGACGAGCTTGTCCGCACGCTGATTGACTGCATATCAAAGGGCGGCAATCTCCTGCTGAACGTCGGACCGAATGCGCGCGGCGAGTTCGATCCCAGGGCCATCGAGCGCCTGAGAGGCATCGGCGAATGGATGCGCCTGCACAGTCGCTCCATCTACGGCTGCACTGCCAGCGATTATGCTCCGCCCGCCGGCTGCGCGTTCACTCAGAACGGCAATCGGCTCTATCTGCACATTCTCGCCTGGCCATACAAGCACATCCATCTCGACGGATTCGCCGGCAAAGTCGCGCATGCCCAGCTCTTGAACGATGCGTCGGAGGTCAAGCGGATCGAGATTGACCCGAATCGGCAGGCGCAGAACACCGAGCAGAAAGGTGTCGCCGGGGCACTGACCCTGGAGCTTCCGACCCAGAAGCCGAACGTCATCGTCCCGGTCGTGGAGTTGTTCCTGAAATGAGGATAGCCATGCTTCTCTTAGCCCTGCTTCCGATCTGTGCGGGCGCGAACGATGTCTACCGCATTCGCCCGCTTTCCGAGCGCGAGCTTGTCAACACCTATGAGAGCATCATGGACGATTGCTGCCGTCATTCTGTTCGAGATTGGCACGACTCGACCTTCGATCCTCGGGCGGGGTACTGGGGCGATGGGGTCAGTGCCGGGAATGAGGGGATTCGAGCCATCGGAAACATGGTCCTCACGAGCGCCGCGCTTTTGAAGTACTCTCATCCGAATGACACCGAGCGCCGAGAGCTCATGGACAAGGCCGTCCGTGGGCTTCGTTATACCGTCGCCACCCACGTCACCGGCACGCAAAAGTGCACGGATGGCAAGCAATGGGGTGGAAGCTGGCAATCGGGGATGTGGACGAGCACCCTCTGCTTCGGCGCATGGCTGATTTGGGATGACCTCGATCCTGAGCTTCAAGCGGGCGTCGAGCGGGTCGTCGCGTCCGAGGCAGACCGCCTTCTCGCCGTCAAGCTCCCGACCGGCCGCTGGGGCGATACCAAGGCAGAGGAGAACGGCTGGGATCTCACTTGCCTTTCCCTTGCCGCCAATATGTTCCCCGATCATCCCCACGCCGCCGCGTGGAATGAGAAGGCGATCGAATACATGATGAATACTCTGTCGGTACCAAGAGACTTGAAGGATGAGAGCATCGTTGACGGCAAGCCGGTCAAAGAGTGGGTTCACGGGGCGAATCTCCATCCCGATTTCACGCTCGAAAACCACGACAAATTCCATCCCTCTTATGTCGCATGCAGCAGCTACTTCCTCGCGCTGGCGGCGATGCACTATGCCTACGCCCATCGGCCCATTCCGCAGGCGGCAACTCACCACCTCATGGACACTTGGGGGATGTTCCAGACCATCATGCTCCCGTGTGGCGAGAGCGTGTTTCCGCAGGGCATGGACTGGGAGCTGCACGGCCTGCCGTACATCAACCTCTTCGCCTTCCTCGCCACCAAGATGCACGATCCCCTGGCCGCCGAGTATGAGAACAATCACCTGCAATACATCCGCGCTTGGCAGAACATGCAGAACGGCGATCTGGCGGTCCCGGGTTCGAGGCTGGGATTCTGCCGCCATGCCATCTTCGCCGAGCAGGCGACTTATGGCCTCCTTTCGCACAAGCTTTTCCACTCAGACGTGTCGGACAAGTCAGACCTGTCTGACCAGTCATGCACCAGGACCTTTAGCTCCATCGGCGTTCTCCTCCATCGCACCCGGAGCAAGATTGCCACCTTCTCCTGGAAGAACCGCATCATGGGCATGCTCGCGCCGATCGGGGAGGGCCATGAGGGCAATCCGCACTTCACGGTTCCGATCACCGATGGGTTCGTGGGCACGTTCCAGCCCGGCAATGACCGGAAAGTCGTCGAGCGCACCTGGAAAAAGACCTCGAACGGCTTCGAGACGACCGGCGAGCTCCTCACGAACGGCGGAAAGCTGAAGCAGGTTCTCAGGCTGACCTCCATCGGCGAAAAGACGGTCGTTTACCAGGACCGCGTCACGGCGCTGGGGGATATCACCATCGAGCGCGAGCTGGGCGTGCCGATCGGCATCGAGAACGACCTCCTCACTGGCGGCACTCGGTCGGTTTCCTATGACGGCGGGAAAACCGTCTTTGACTGGCAAAAGCCTCAGCAACCGATGAGCATCCAGGGCAACTGGGCCAACGTTGACGGCCGCCTCGGCGCAGTCTCGGTCCTCGGCTCGGGAATGACCTACTCCCAAGCCTCCGAGTACAATGGCCAGGCGGTCTACGCCGACGTCCTCTACGGCTCGTTCTCCGACGAGCCGAAAGCCTTTGAGGCAGATGATGAGGTCGCTCATCGAGTCACGATATTCTTCACTGAAGTCACACCCGAGGAGACCTCAAGGCTGGCGAAATCCATCAGGATCGAGGGCAATGTCCTGTGCCTCACGCTCCCCGAGGGAGGTCAGGCACAGGTCCCATTACAATGAGCAAGCCAAACATCATCTTCATCCTCGCCGATGACATGGGCTACGGGGACATCGGGGCATTCGGCAACCCGGACGTTGAGACGCCGAATCTCGACCGTCTCACTCGCGAAGGGATCTCCCTTACCCAGCACTATGCCGGTTCGCCCGTATGCGCTCCCTCGCGAGCCGCTCTCCTCACCGGCCGATATCCGCATCGGACGGGGGCGATTGACACCTTCGAAGGACGCGGGCTCGACCGCCTCTCCCTGAGCGAAGTCACCCTCGCCGATCTGCTGAAGTCCTCCGGGTACGCCACCGGTCTCATCGGCAAATGGCACCTTGGCGCGCTCGATCCCAAATACCATCCGAACGCCCGCGGGTTCGAGGAATTCGTAGGCTTCCGAGGCGGATGGAGCGACTACTACCAGTGGCGGCTGTTCCACAATAGCTCCATCCGCAAGGCCGACGGCCGCTATCTGACCGACGTCTTCACCGAAGAGGCGGTCCAATTCATCTATCGGCACAGGCAGGAGCCGTTCTTCCTCCACCTCGCTTACAACGCGCCGCACTTTCCATTCCAGGTTCCCGATGAAGAGGCCGATATCTTCCGCGAAAAAGGGAAGTTCACCGAGGGCGTCTCCGTCATTTACGGTATGAACCGCCGAATGGACAAGGGCATCGGCCGGGTGCTTGAGGAACTCCATCGGAATGGTCTCACTGAGAACACTCTCGTGATCTTCGCCAGCGACAACGGGCCTCAGTTAGGGAACAAGGGAGAGCAATGCCTGAATCGCTTCAACGGGCACTTCAATGGAATGAAGGGGCTTGTCTACGAGGGAGGCATCCGCATCCCGGCGATCGTCCGGTGGCCGGCGAAGCTCGATGCCGGAAAGCGGAACGACGCCTTCGGGCACTTCACCGATTGGCTTCCCACCCTGTGCGGTATCGCGGGCGCCAAGTTACCCGACCGCCAACTCGATGGCCATGACATCCTCCCACTCCTCCGAGGCGAGAAGCAGAAGGTCAATTCCTGGCGTTTCTGGCAGTGGAACCGCTACACGCCGGTGAGGACCTGCAACGCCGCCATGCGGTCAGGCGACTGGAAGCTTATCCGTCCCGTCATACCCGAGGCGATGAAGGTCAACCCCGAAGACAGCCAGACAGACCGTCGTCTGAAGTACGAGCCGGAGACGGTCAAGGATATCTCTCGCACGCCCGAGCCCGTGCGCACGATCCCCGATCCGCCTCCTCCTCTGCTATTCAACCTGAAGGACGACCCCTACGAGCAGCACGATCTCGCGTCCAAGCAGCCTGAGACCGTCCGCAAGATGCAGCGCGAGCTGGACAATTGGTTCGAGTCAGTGGAAGCGGATCGCAGACGGATCACGGCCTCAGAAGTACCTTGATTGATTCCTTCGCCTCGTGGACCATGTGGAGGGCGGAGACGTAGTCTTCGAGTGGAAGCTCGTGGGTGACGATCGGCGAGACGTCCACCACCCCACGATTGATGTAGTCAATGGCCAGCGGGAAGCAGTACGGCGCGAGGTGCGCGCCCAGGACGTTCAGCTCCTTCTTGTCGCCGATGATCGTCCAGTCAACGGTCGCCGGCTCGCGGAAAACACCATACTCCACGAATGTCCCCAGCTTTCGAAGCATCAGCAGGCCGGGGAGCACAGACTCCGGGTAGCCGGTCGCGTCAATGTAGACATCGCACCCATAGCCGTCAGTGAGGTCCATCACCCGCTGGACGACGTCCTCCTTCTCCGGGTTCATGACCATGTCCGCGCCGAGTTGCTTGGCAACCTCCAGGCGGTAGTCCTTGGGATCAATCGAGATCAGCAAGCCCGGATTCAGCAGTCGTGCGATCCCTATCATCCCCAGGCCGAGTGTGCCCGCGCCCGCGATGACTACCACATCCCCTAGCTGGATGTTCGCCCTCTGAACGGCATGAATCGAACAAGCGATCGGCTCGACGACCGCAGCGTGGTTTCGAGGCATGCCATCCGGGAGCTTGTAGTTTCGGGCATTCGCGGGGAACTTCATGTACTCGGCCCACGAGCCGGGGGTCTTCTGCTTGAAGCCATAGATGAGCGATTCCCTGCAGAGCCAGTACTTGCCCGTGGCGCAGTAACGGCATTCGCCGCAGGGGACGATCTGCTCCGAGACTGCCATGTCGCCAACCTGGAGACTCGCGCCCTCGCCTATCTGGACAACCTCGCCTGCGAACTCATGCCCCGCGATGATCGGCGGCTCACACGCCCCGCCTTCGCCCCAGAAATGGTGAGCGCCGAAGAAACACTTCATATCGCTCGCGCAGACGCCGGTATGGTCCACGCGAATGACTACCTCCCCCGGCCCAGCCTGGGGCACAGGCACTTCCTCCAGGCGGTAATCCTCCGGGCCATACGTTACCACGGCCCTCATCGTTTTCGGCAACTGCGGTCCGTAACCAGGCATGCATCCCTCCAAGCGATGAAATACGGTCAATCTTAGCACGTAGAGGCAGCCCAGTCCAGAGCGGTTTGAGCAGTTTGGATCTGGAAATACTCGATTTGGGTATACATATCGGGTGAACCGCTGAATAAGGAGTTACGAACAATGGCATTGCTGAGCACCAAGATGCCGAGGCAGGCTCTGGAAGAGCTGCTGCCTATGAGAAGCTTCTGGTGGCTTGTAGAATCCGCACCGGATGGCATCATACTGGTAGATAGCGAAGGCCGCATCATGCTGGCCAACGCCGAAGCGGAGAAGCTTTTTGGTTACACGGAGGACGAGCTGATTGACAAGCCCGTGGAAATCCTGATACCTGAACGTTTTCGCGAGAAACATGTTAAGCATCGTGCAGATTACGAGGCAGCACCCCGAACAAGGCCCATGGGGATTGGACTTGAGCTTTATGGTCTGCGACGAGACGGCACCGAGTTTCCAGCGGAGATCAGCCTGAGCCCCGTGCAGACCAGGGCGGGATTGCTGGCTATGGCCATCATCCGCGATGTCACCGAGTACAAGCGTGAACACTTCATCTCCGAAACACTCCAGAAGGCATTGCTCTCTCCTGCACCAGAGGCGGTGAGTGGGGTAAAGATGGCTTCTGCGTATCAATCCGCATACACCGGATCCCTGGTTGGAGGTGACTTCTTTGATGTTTTTGCCCTTCACCCTGGGTCGGTAGGCATAGTCATTGGGGATGTATCCGGCAAAGGAGTAGAAGCTGCTGTGTATACGGCGTTGGCTAAGTACTCGCTCAGGGCCTATGCCTATCAAGATCCCGTTCCGTCCTCTGCCCTGGAGAGACTGAACAGCGCGGTTTACTGCCAGTCGGAGCCCGATTATTTCACAACGCTGTTCTACGCACTCCTGAACGTGAGTGAGGGTACTCTCTCTTTCGCAAATGCAGGACACGTGCCGCCCCTCTATCTCACTTATCCAAGCCTTGAAGTGTCGGAGTTGACCTTAAGCGGCGTGCCATTAGGGGTTCTTCCTGAAACCCGATACGAACAGCAAACCATCGAGTTCAAGAGTGGCGACAGAATACTATTCTACACAGACGGGGTAACGGATGCACGAGATGGCAAGGGCCTCTATGGTCCCGACAACCTGAAGGAGTTCTTCCAGAGCAGAGGGCTTGAACCACCAAGCGATTTCATCACAGATCTGACAGAAACGCTGCAGGAGTGGTCAGGAGAACACCTGCGGGACGATATAGCAGTGCTCTTGATCTCGATGGAATGACCACTCGTCGCTTCTCACATCCACTCACGGCCACCTGCCCGTTCGCCGCTTGAAAAGCCAGCCCCATCTATGAGACAATGCACTCAGACTGACCGAAGTTGACTACTTGGCAATTGGTATAGGGCTGTGAGAGTGACACTTGCATTTGGTATGATGGCTTTACTGGCGGTAGCAGGCACGGATGCCCTCGCACACCCCCTGCGAATTCCATCGGATGTCGAACTGGGCGTCGCAGAGCCGAGCGTTGCCAGGGCGGGGGAGGTCGGCTCCTGGACCTTCCCGTTCGTCCTGGCTGAACCGGTATCCCCGAATGAGGTATTGTGGCTGTTCGTCCACGGAGGCAGAAGCATCAAGATCGCCTGGCCCGGCCTTCAGGTAAAGGACGAGTCCGCGAAGGGATATGTCTCACTAAGCAGGCAATCAGGGGAGGCCCTGAAGCCGATCGGCGCTGATAAAGCGAGCGGGGTCTTCTCGTTCGCTGTGCCCGCCGACGGATTAGCGAAGGTCGAGCGCCTGGTTGCCAAGTTCACCGATTGCGGCACTCCTCAACTGTCCGAGCCGAGCAAGTTCCTGGTTCTCCTGAAGTCGCCTCCGGGCGCGAAATTGGGTCCTCCCACGCTGCACGGAGAGATCCTGGATCGAGTCGTCGGGGTGTGCGTAATCAATGTCACCGGCGGCGCTGTGACCTCCTTGCAGGCCTTTGCCCCCAGCCATGCCGTCAAGGGCAAGGGGATTTCTCTGTTCGTCAGGGCTGAGGACAAATATCGAAACACCGCTTCCAAAGAGCCTGGGACACTGATTGTGCGTTTGGATGGCAAGGAAATGGCCGTGCGTCGGGTGGCGATCCCCGGTTCGAAATGCTGCCGGCTTGAGGACATCTCCCTGCCGAAGGAGGGCGTGTATCGGTTGGAGGTCGAGGATGCCTCCACCGGCATGAAGGCGATCACCAATCCTATCAAATGCGGCGATGAGAAACCGAATCTTCTGTGGGGACTTCTCCATGGGCACACCGAGATATCCGATGGCACTGCCTCTTTGGATAACTACTACACCTGCCTTCGGGACAGGGCCGGCGTGGATTTCGGCGCTGCCTCCGATCATGACCACCGCTATGAGACCTCGGATGACATGTGGCGAATGACTCAGCAGGCGGCGATCAAGTATAACAAGCCTGGGGCGTTCACGGCTTTCCTGGGGTATGAGTGGGCGAAGTGGCGGAAGAACGGCGATGGAGACCGAAACGTCTACTATCTCCATGACAACCGGCTGCTCTATCGCTCGGACGATGGGGATTACCCCCGGCCGCCCGACATGCTCAAGGCGCTGGCGAATGAGACGGCGATGGTCATCCCGCACCATCCGGCTGAGGTCGGCAATCATTGCGACTGGAAAGATCACGATCCGGAGAAGGAGCGCCTGGTCGAGATATACTCCGTGTGGGGATGCTCAGAGCGCAGTGTTAGTAGCGGCAATCCGTACCCGGTGAAAGGCCCGGATAAGACCAAGCTCGATTCCGGCGAGGTGCCGGCGGGTTTTATCCAGCGGGCGTTGGAGCTTGGATGGCGAGTGGGCTTTACCGCGGGAAGTGATGATCATACCAGCCACCCGGGTGAGATGACGAAGAGCGCCGCCGAGCCATTCGATTACCAGGGCGGGCTGACGGCTGTCTATGCTAAGGAAAATACTCGGGAGGCCATCTGGGAGGGCTTGTGGAACCGGCGGTGCTACGGAACGACCGGGGCGCGGATGATCGTTGACTTCTCGCTCGACGGCCATCCCATGGGATCGGTGCTGGATCTGTCGGACCACAAGGAATGGTCATCGGCGCGCAAACTAAGTTTGACGGTACATGGGACAGCCCGGATCAAGTCCATCGAAATCGTTCGCAACAACAAAGACGTCCACACAGTGAATCCCAACGCTCTCGACGCCGAGTTCGAATGGACTGACACTGATTCCCTGGAGGACATCAGCCTGCCGCCCAATGCTCAATCCAGCAGACCTTTCACTTTCTACTATCTTCGCATCACACAGGAGGATGGCGAGATGGCCTGGTCAAGCCCTGTGTGGATAGTCTCCCGAGGACAGCGATGATGAAACAGACCAGGCGCGAGTTTCTGAAGACATCGGCGGCTGCATTGGCAATAGGGGGTATCAGCATGGCACAGGAGAGCAAACCCAACTTCGTCATCATCTACACCGACGATCACGGCTACGGCGATCTCGGCTGCTTCGGCTCGAAGGACGTTCTCACCCCGAACCTGGATGCGCTCGCGAAGAATGGCGTCCGGTTCACGAACTGGTACTCGAACTCGCCGGTCTGTTCGCCATCGAGGGCGTCGCTCCTCACGGGCAAGTACCCTCAGCGGGCGGGAATTCCTCGCATCCTCGGCGGCAAGCGAGGCACACCGGGGCTGAAGGATCAGATTACGCTTGCCCAGGCGCTAAAACCCCTTGGCTACCGAACCGGGATCTTCGGGAAGTGGCATCTCGGCGTCGGCAGGGAGCACGGCCCGAACGCCCACGGCTTCGATGAGTTCTTCGGGTTCATGGCCGGCTGCGTGGACTATTATTCGCACATCTTCTATTGGGGTCAGGGCGGGGGAGTCAATCCGGTCCACGACCTCTGGCATAATGAGCAGGAGGTCTGGAGCAACGGCCGCTACCTGACCGAGTTGATCACCGAGAAGGCGGTCGAGTTCGTCAAGAAGGTGGATGAGCCGTTCTTCCTCTACGTCCCGTACAATGCGCCGCATTATCCCATGCACGCCCCGCAGAAGTACCTCGACCGCTTCCCGAATCTGCCACCCGAGAAGCGCATTATGGCCGCAATGATCGCCGCTGTGGACGATGGAGTGGGGGAGATAACGAGGGGGTGTCCGGAAAATACGGTCATCTTCTTCTCCAGCGACAACGGTCCTTCGCGCGAGACTCGAAACTGGCTCGACGGGACGGAAGGCGCTTACCCGGGTGGGAGCGCGGATGGCTTCCGAGGCGAGAAGTTCAGCCTTTTCGATGGAGGCACTCACATGCCGGCGATTATGAGCGGGCAAGGCATTCCCAAGGGCCAGGTATGCGAGAAGGTCGGCGCAATGATGGACATCTTCCCCACGTTCCTCGAAATGGCCGGCGGACGAGTTCCGGGGATGATTGACGGATCGAATATCCTTCCCATGCTCAACGATGCCCCCAGTCCCCACGAGCGGCTCTTCTGGGATTACGGCAAACAGCTTGCGGTTCGCCACGGCAAGTGGAAGCTGGTCCTGAACGGCAGGTCTGAGGGCGAGAAGCCGGATGGGGTACATCTCTCCGACCTGGAATCCGATCCCGGCGAGCGCACCAACCTCAAGGACCGGCAGCCCGATCTGGTTAAAGAACTGACCCAGGCCGCAAAGGAGTGGCAGGCATCACTGAAATGAAACTCCTCCTATTGTTCATTGTTTACTGTTCACTGTTCACCGCATGCTGTGCAGCAGACGACTACCTCGTCGGCGTCTACTACTTCGCGGGCTGGTGGCGGGAGACGCCGAATAAGTACATCCCCGCCGGTCATGATTGGCGGGAGGATTATCCCGGCAGGATTCCGGTACTGGGCCAATACAACGAGCAGAAGACCATGGACCGCGAGATCATCGCCGCCTCGAGCCATGGGGTGGACTTCTTCCAAATCCTCTGGTATCCGAACGGCGGCAAGCTCAACGAGGGTCTGCGGACCTTCATGGCGTCGCCCAACAATGGCCGCATGAAGTTTACCATCGAGTACGTAAATCACCCACCGTTCGATCTACCCACAGATGAAGCATGGGAAGCTGCCTGCCGGGAATGGTGCGCCGCCATGAAGCATCCGAGCTACCTTAGAGTCGGCGGTCGGCCCGTCTTCAAGGTCCACGGCGCGGATTTCTTCCTTCAGCAGAACGGCAATGATCCCAAGCGAGTTGCAGCCCGTCTGGATACCCTCCGCCGAATCGCCAAAGAGACCCATTTGCCTAATCCTCTCATCAGCGGAGGTGTCGGCGCGGGCGGCGTCGCCGGTGAGAAGGTCGCCGGCGTTTATGATTTCCTCACCACGTATATGGAAATGCCGAATCTCCCTCAGCGTGACGAGCCCTATCCATACGAGGACTTGATGAAGTACGCCGAGGACGGCTGGGCTCGGTATGGCAAGGCAGGGAAGCCATACGTCCCTTACGTTCCCTCAGGATGGGATCCACGACCCTGGAAGGATCCTCGGCCCTCATTCGAGATGCCGACCCGCGATCAGTGGAAGGACGCTCTTGTGCGGGTAAAGGCGGCTTTGGATAAGTATCCGAGCCTCGGCATTCCGGTCAATGGCGGCAGGCAGAAGGCGATCCTCATCTATGCCTGGAATGAGTTTGGCGAAGGCGGAATCGTCGCTCCAACGAGGGGCGAGGGAACGATGAAGCTCGATGTCATCCGCGAAGTCTTTGGCCGCTAACGACTCGCCACTGGTTCAGATGCAATGTGCTCGTCAACCTCAACACCGTCAAGATTTCCTTCCCACAGGTACTTCCTGGTCTCGGCGACTACCACTCCGCTTAGCAGGAGCAGGGCAATCAGGTTCGGGATCGCCATCAGGGCGTTGGCTGCGTCAGCGAAATTCCAGACTACCTTCAGTTCCACCACCGAGCCAATCATCACGAATATGACCCATGCGTACCGATACGGCTTGATCGCCTTTTTGCCGAAGAGGTACTCCATCGCCCTTTCTCCATAGTAAGACCAGCCCAGTATCGTCGAGAACACGAACATCAGCAGAGCGAAGGCCAGCACCATTGGACCGACCACCGGCACGTGCTCGAACGCCGACTTCGTGAGCGCCGCTCCCTGCAATCCCTTGTTCCAGACTCCAGTGTTCACCAATACCAGGCCCGTCACAAGGCACACAACCACCGTATCCCAGAAAGTCCCCGTCGAGGATACCAGCGCCTGCCGAACGGGGTTCCTAGTCTGTGCCGCGGCAGCGACTATCGGCGCCGATCCGAGTCCCGATTCGTTTGAGAAGAGCCCCCGCGCAATGCCGAATCTCGCCGCCTGCATGATGGTAGCCCCGATGAACCCTCCCGCCGCTGCCTGCCCGGTGAACGCTGACTTCACGATGAGGGCGATGGTCGCCGGCAACTGAGAGAAGCCGAGCCCCAGGATAATCAGGCAGCCGATGACATAGAACGCCGCCATCAGGGGGACCAGCGTCTCGCATACTCGTGCTATGCACTTGATGCCTCCCAGGATCACGATGGCGGTCAGTACGGTGAGAACTGACCCGGAGACCCAAGTCGGGACTTTCGCCACCTCCCAGACCATGTGCGAGATTGCATTTGCCTGGACCGTATTCCCTATGCCAAAGGCGGCGATGGCGGTGAATACTGAGAAGATAACCGCCGCCCATTTCATCTTCAATCCGCGCTCCAGGGCGTACATCGGGCCCCCGAGCATTGTCCCGTCTTCCGTCCTTACCCTGTACTTCACGGCAAGCAGCGCCTCCGAGTACTTGGTAGCAATCCCGAATACGCCCGTCAGCCATGTCCAGAGAACTGCGCCCGGCCCGCCGATCGCCACCGCAGTCGCAACTCCCACGATGTTCCCCGTCCCAATAGTCGCCGCCAATGCAGTCGTCAATGCGCCGAATTGGCTTACATCGCCCTGGCCCTCCGTTGATCTGCCGAAGGAGAGCTTGATCGCCAGCGGTGTGAATCGCTGTATGATGCGAAGTCGAAAGGTAAGGTACAAGTGCGTGCCGAAAAGGAGGATGAGCATCGGCAGACCCCAAAGATACCCATTGAGCCAGGTAAGGAACTTGTCGCAGGATTCCATGTCTGCTATTTTCTTCGGCATGGCTGCCTTTACCTTCGCGGTTTGAGTGAGACTACGGAAGGGAAACCTGAATTGAAGGAGGACGCCGTGGAAACCGCAATCGAACGAACCATCCAGGTGCAGTCCAGCGAGGCGCGCCTTGAGGGTATGCTGGGAATCCCCGAGGGCGCGAAAGGCGTCGTGCTCTTCGCTCACGGCAGCGGAAGCGGCCGATTCAGTCCTAGAAACCAGTATGTGGCGCGAGTCCTCCGCGAGGGAGGCATCGGCACCTTGCTCATTGACCTCCTCGAGGAATGGGAATCGGACGACAGGAGCAAGGTTTTCGACATTGACCTGCTAGCCGAGCGTCTTCTCAGCGCGACCGAATGGCTTCAGCAGGATGAGCAGACGAAGAAGTCGCCTATCGGTTATTTCGGGGCCAGCACCGGGGCTGCGGCAGCCCTTCAAGCAGCGGCAGAGGCCGACAGTAGAATCAAAGCAATCGTGTCGCGAGGCGGTCGCCCGGACCTGGCGATGGATTATCTGCCTCGCGTGAAGGCGCCGACCCTGCTCATCGTAGGCGGGAACGACTGGCAGGTGATCCCTCTTAACCAGAAGGCCTATGATGCGCTGTCGGGCATCAAGGAAATGGTCATCGTCCCCGGTGCGACCCATCTATTCGAAGAGCCCGGCGCCCTCGAAGAAGTCGCCCGCCTGGCAAGGGATTGGTTTTCGGAGTATCTGGCCTAGTAGGGCTGGACCATGTGCCCGGCAGCCATCCCTCGTAAGATGACAGGCACTATGATGCCGGCGAGCAGGCTTACGATGAAAACTCCCAGCCCCCAATATGCCCAGATTTTCTGGACTTTCCTAAACTGTTCGACGCTTTCCCATTTCCTGTTCTGCCAGGCCCACTCACTGCCCTTTACCCCGAGGATAATGGCCATGATGAGGCCGGCATACGGGACAAGTGCGAGCAGACCAATCCAGGTCTTGTTGCCGATGGACCAGATCCAGTTGAGAAGAAAGGCGCCCCAGTTCCAGCCCTTGATCTCATCCGGTACTACCGACGCTGCGCCTTGCCCTGACGTGTTCTGCATCTCCATGTCATGCCTCCTGCATTAGATGACTACCGCTTGGTTATTCTGCGGGTCTTTCGCAAAACCCTTTTTTTCATAGGCAGGGAATCGCGTTTCCCCCGCCGAACGTGCGATTGTTCCTTCCCCCCCCAAGAGGGGGGAGGGTCAGGGTAGGGGGCAATGACTCTCCGTGAGCGTATTCTCTCCGTCTACAGGGGCCAGACCCCGGATGTCGTCCCATTCATGCTCGACCTGTCCCACTGGTTCTACCACAAGCATGGGATGCCCTGGGACCTAAGCCGAGCTTACGATAAGCCCGAATCCGAGCTGATTGACTATCACAAGGCCCACGGCATCGGCTTCTATATGCCGAACCTGGCATCCTTATACTCAGCGTCATACGCCAACGGCGTTTTCTCCGAAATCACGCATCACGCATCACGAATCATGTGGTCTCTGAGCACTCCGCTCGGCAGCATCGAGCGCGAGCGCGTGTGGCACGAGCAGACCTACGCCTGGGCCATGAGCAGTTGGGGAGTGAAGTCGGAGCATGACCTGAGAGTCCTGGGTTATGCCATGAGCGGCATGGAGTTCGCACCTCATTGGGATCGCTACCAGGCATGGGCGGACTACGTCGGCGATGATGGGGTGGTCTACATGCCCGCTGGTTACAGCGCAATGGGCCAACTGCTCCACTACTGGATGGGCGTCGAAGGGACGATGTATGCGATCTACGACTGGCCCGAAACCATGCATGAGGTTGTGGATCAGATCAACGAAAGCAATCTCCGTCTAGTTGATCTCCTGGCCTCCAGCCCCGCTGAGATCATCATCATGGGCGACAATATTTCAGCCGATGTGCAACCGGCAAGCTTCTTCGATGAGTGGTCGCGGCCTTACT
>Ga0307380_10003727_pt1 | contig 20899 bp, 16 predicted proteins | sample UN3MG_FD_202239 | JGI IMG/M metagenome (GOLD analysis project Ga0307380, IMG submission 202239) | Soil microbial communities from Risofladan, Vaasa, Finland - UN-3 | ecosystem: Environmental > Terrestrial > Soil > Coastal area > Acid sulfate soil | place: Finland: Risofladan, Vaasa | collected... | reverse complement strand
GATGTGCTCCGCGCGGCCGAGGATGAGCGGAAGAATTGCCTTGATCGCCTCGACGGTTGCCAAATTCGGGGGCTTGCCTGCCCACCTCAGATTACAACTCAACCTATCATTTTCAGGTTAGAGTCAAATGTCATTATGCATCGCCTCCAGGTCGGATTCCCGCTCGAGATACTTTTACCGTTACCTTCACAAATGCGTGTGTCAACACGATGAATCTCCTATAGCAGAAAAATATGAAGGGAGAATCAACGATCATGCCTTCAGAGGACCTCAATTCGTATATGGAGCAAATGTACCTCTGCAATCCTTTGGTGCAGCCGCTCCTACAACGAGTGGTGGGGGCGGCAAGCTTTCCCGGGGCAAGCCGTGGGTTGGATGCCGGCTGCGGGGTGGGCCTGCAGATACCGCTGCTGGCCGCTGCTGTCGGACCGCAGGGTCGTATAACCGGACTTGATATCGCTCCGGAGTTCCTTGCAGAGGCGAAAGACAACGTGAAATATAAAGGCCTCACCGACAGGGTGACCTTCTGCCAAAGCGACATCTACGATCCGCCCTTTGAGAATGAAGAGTTCGACTGGATCTGGAGCGCCAACTGCGCCTGTTATGCGGTACGTCAGCCCCTGCAGCTGCTGCAGGGGTTTCGCCGCACGTTGAAACCGGGGGGATTGCTGTTGCTGCTGATCCGGTAATCCCAGCAGCTCCTACCGGGTTACCCCCGGCTGGAGGCGCCGCTGAACGCAACCACGCCGGGCATCGCCCCCTTTAAAAAAGATGCAAAGCCCGAATACCATTGCCTGCGACTTCTCGGCTGGCTGCGAAAGGCGGGGTTCGTTGAAGCCTCGGTGCATCCCTCTTCCGGGGGCGTGCACGCACCCTTCGACGAGACGATCCGCAAAGCCCTGATCGCCCTTTTGGAAATGCGATGGCCGGAAGCGGAGAGAGAATTGAGCTGGGAGGACTAGCGGCTTTACGAACGCATCTCCGATCCTTCCTCTCCGGAGTTCATCATAAACCAGCCGGACTACTAGGCCTTTTTCACCTACTCCCTTTTCCGTGCAGCGGTTCCGCGGTGAAGGATCGACCTCCTGATCATAGACCTGATGGTCCCCGGCAGGATGAGCGGCAAGGAGGTCATCGATCGGCTGCCCGCCCGGGACAGCTTGCGTCAAGGCGATCAAGGCGGCCTTCGGCGAGCTCATCCCGGCCTTGAACCTGTGCCTGCAGGTTCTCCCCGAGCCGGTGGGGGCGTTTTCAGCATCGGGGGGGGTGACCCGCAACCCTGTCTGACGCTCAGCTTGGACAGCTAGACCACGATTCCGTTCCTGCGGATGGTATCGGCGTACCAGCGGCCGCTCTCCTTGACCGTACGCTTCTGGGTGGTATAGTCCACGTAGGTAAGGCCGAAGCGCTTACTGTAGCCGTAGGCCCACTCGAAGTTGTCCATGAGCGACCAGACGAAGTAGCCGCGGAGCTTCACTCCCTCCTGGATGGCGTGCCAGGCGGCAGCGAAGTGGCGCTTCAAGTAGTCCAGGCGCTCGGGGTCAGACACCGTGCCGTCGGGGCGGACTTCTTCGCCGATGGCGGTGCCGCTCTCGGTGACGTACATCACAGGCTCCCCGTATTCCTGGTGCACTCGTCGTAGCAGCAGGTACAGCCCCTCGGGATTGACTTCCCACTGCTCGAAGTTGGCGTGGGGAACGAAGTGGTACCGGATGCGTTTCACCTTGATGAAGTCGCCTTTGTCGTCATGGGCAATGGTCCGCCGGGTGTAGTAGTTGACCCCGAGGAAGTCTATGGGAATACTGATCGTCTTAAGATCTTCCACTTCCATTCTTGGGATCTTGTTGCCGTACCACTCCAGCATGTCCTGCGGGTAGGAGCCCTTAAACAGCGGGTCCAGGAACCAGCGGTTGAAGGCTCCGTCGTGGCGCAGCGCCGCAGCCAGATCCTTCTCGCTTTGGGTAAAGGGATTGACCCACTCCAGGTTGTTCGCGATCCCCACTTTGGTATTGCGGTCACCGTTAGCCCTTAAGACCGGCAAGGCCCGGCCGTGGGAGAGCAGGATGTGGTGTGCGGCCTGGAGCGCAGTTTTCAGATCCTTGATTCCCGGAGCGTGCTCCCCGTAAAGGTGCCCGACGAAGGCCGCTACCCAGGGTTCGTTGTGAGTCATCCAGTTGTGCACCCGGTCTCCGAGACGGCAGGACACCGCATTGGCGTAGGCCTCGAAATGCGCCGCGATCTCGCGGTTCGCCCAGCCTCCCTCCTCCTGCAACTTCTGGGGCAGGTCCCAATGGTAGAGAGTAACGAAGGGCTCGATTCCTGCGGCCCAAAGTGCGTCCGTCAGGCGTTCGTAGAAATCCAGCCCCTTTGGGTTTGCCTTCCCCTTGCCAGCGGGAAGGACGCGCGGCCAGGAGATGGAGAAGCGGTAGGCCTTCAGGCCCAGTTCCTTCATCAACCGGATGTCCTCCTGGTAGCGGTGGTAGTGGTCGCAGGCTACATTTCCGTTGCTGCCGTCAAAGATCTTTCCGGGGGTGTGGCTGAATCGGTCCCAGATCGACTCTCCCTTGCCGTCCTCGTTCCAAGCCCCTTCGATCTGGTACGAGGAGGCCGCCGTTCCCCAGACAAAGCCCTTTGGAAAGCCCAAGATTTGCTCTTTCATGGTTTCTTCTCCAGGGTGGTTTTATCTCCACCAGTGGAGTATCTCCCGCCCTTTCGGGCTTGTCAATGCGGCTGCTTGTTGGTCTTTCTCGTGGATCCGGAGCATAACGCCTGCCCCGTCGGCCAGCGGTTCGTATAGCCCGGCTTGTTTCCTTTTGGCCATGCTATAATGTAGCCATGGACCTGACCACCATCCGCAAGAAATGGAAGAGCACCATGACCGACCGGGAGCGCTTACACAACCAGATGCACCACCGTCCTGTGGACCGATCGTTCAACATGGAGTTCGGCTACTGGCAGGAGAACTACAGCCAGTGGCAGCTGTTTGTGGAAAACGGAATCAGCAGCGAGGATAAGGCCAACCGCTTCTTCGGCTTCGACCGCATCGAGACCGTCAGCGGAATCCTGTGGGTGCATCCTCCCTTCGAGGAGGAAGTCGTCTCCGAGAGCAAGGACAAGAAGGTCATCCGCAACGCCGACGGGCTCCTGGCCGAGGTTCCCAAAGACGGTCACAGCACGATTCCCCACTTCACCAAAGCCGCGGTGGTTACACCCGAGGACTGGAAGAAGCTGAAGGCGGAACGCTTCTCCCTGGAGCACCCCGACCGGATGGTCGACATCGAAGCCCTCAAACAGCGGCACCCGGAGCAGCGGGACTACCCCCTTGGAGTGGATTGCGGTTCAATGATCGGCAAGGTGAGAGACATGCTGACCTTCGAGGGACTGGCCTACGCCATCTACGACTACCCAGAGATAGTCGAGGACATGGTCGAGACCGCCTGCCGGTTGGTTGAGCATGCCCTGGACCAGCTGCTGCCTCATTTCCGCTTCGACTTCGCCGCGAGTTGGGAGGATATCTGTTTCAAGAATGGGCCGATCGTCTCCTTGGACTTCTTCAACAGCGTGGAGGTTCCCCGCTACAAGCGCATCAGCAGCAAGCTGGTCAGCCACGGCGTGGACCTGTGGTACACCGACTGCGACGGGGACGTGTGTCCGCTTGTTCCCGGCTTATTGGAAGGGGGGATCAACTGCCTGTTCCCCTTCGAGATGATGGGCTGCTCGCATCCGGGGGAGCTCCTCGAGCGTTACGGCGGCGAGCTGCGCATCATGGGCGGGGTGGACAAGACCCGGCTGATCGCCGGCCCCGAGGAGACCCGGTACTACCTGGAGAGCCTGATGCCCTATGTCGAGAGGGGCGGCTACATCCCCTTCTGCGATCACCGCTGCCCTCCCGATGTCACCTGGCAGCACTACCTCCACTATCTGGACCTGAAAGAGCAGCTGTTCGGATCATGAAGGCGTTCGGGGCGTTTCTAAAGTCCACCATCGCCAGGCGTTTCCTCCTGGTTTTCGTGCTGACGATGGTCATCCCGATATTCGCCATCGGCATCCTCGTTACCAGGATCAACGAGAGTATCCTCCTGCGGGATGCCTCCCGGCGCACGCTGCAGACAATGGAGCAGGTCGCTTACGGCATCGATGAAGAGGCCAAGCGCATCTCCCTACTGGCCGCCGCCCTGGCCCACGACGAACAGTTCGTGGACTACGCCAACGGCTACAACCAGGCTGAGGACAGGACTTCCGAATACGCCGGGTCCCGAAGAATGGAGCAGCACCTGGACAGCTTCTTCAACTATTCGAACAAGATCGGGGCCGTGGTCGTGTTCTTCCGAAACAAAGACCCGTACGTGTACCGCAACAGCCCCTTTCTCTTCGAAACGGCCCTGGAGAAGGGCGATTGGTATGGAGAGGTTGTGCGGGAAAAGAGCAGGACACGGATCCTCCCCGATCTATGCAGCCACAGCATCAGCTCAGCCAATCGGCCGGTGCTCTCCGTGGCTGTCTGTCCGGGGGAGGAGGCTTACCAGCAGGGACTGGAAGTCCTGGTAGTCTCCTTCAAGGTGAGCTACTTCGACCAGCTGCTGAACGGAGAGGGCTTCGGGGCCGGTGAAGAGCTTTGCCTGGTGAATCCCGCCGGGCAGGTGCTTTTAAGCAGCGTCCCGGGGGGAGCCAGTGAGGCTGGCAAAAAGACGCTGCCGCAGGAGGAGATCCTCAAGCTGACTAATGGCTCCGTGTTCAGAGGTGAAGGCCGGAACAAGTACCTTGTTTCCTCCATCCTCCTGCCCTTCTCCTCCTGGAGGCTGGTCAGCAGCATCAACACCGTCCGTATCACCCAGCAGATCGACATCTACCTGTCCGTGGCCCGTTATTCTATTATGGTCTTCTTTCTGCTGTTCGTGATCTTCATCGCCCTGTTCTTCTACGAGATCATCCGTCCCATACACCAGGTAATTGCCACCATGAAACAGGTGGAGAACGGAAACTACCAGGTTTCGGTAAGCGAGTCCGGTATGGCGGAGCTGGCCGAGCTTGGCAGAGCGTTCAACTCGATGGTCTCCGAAGTCCACAGACTCACCCGCGAGAAGGAGCAAAAGGAGAGAGAGCGCTCCCGCTTGGAGATGGAAGCCCTACGTTTGAAAATAAACCCCCACTTTCTCACCAACACCCTGAACTCGATCCGCCTCATGGCCAGCATCAGTAGGGCGGACAGCATCAAGGAGATGACCGGGGCCCTGATGAAGGTGCTCAACGACTGCTTCCGGGAAGAAGGCGGCACAGCCACGGTGGCGCGGGAGCTGGAGATCCTCGAGAATTACGTGTTCATCATGAAGGTCCGCTACGGGGACAGCTTCGAGGTTATCTACGATGTAGACCCTTCCGTTCGGGAACTATACGTACTGCGCATGATTCTGCAGCCCCTGGTGGAAAACTCGATCCTCCACGGCGTGAACGGCCTGGGTCGCAAAGGAGAGATCCGTATTCGGGGAGGCACTGAGGACGGAAAGCTCATCCTGCTGGTCTCCGACAACGGCAGGGGCATGTCGAAAAAGAGAATTCAAGAAGGCCTCTCGGTGGAACGCAGGGAACACACCGGACTCACCCGGGTGGGCTTGCGCAGCGTGCACTCCAGGATCCTGCTCACCTATGGAGAGCCCTACGGCTTGCGTATTGAAAGCCTGAAAGGTGCCTACACCAGGATCACCCTCTACCTCCCCGTCCTTCGAGAGAAGGAAAAGGCCGATGTATAGAGTCCTGCTGGTCGACGACGAGCCCCTGGTACGCCTGGCTTTGAAGTCCCTCATTCCCTGGGAACAGCACGGCTTCGTCTGCGAGCTGGAGGCGGGAAATGGGGAACAGGGGCTGCACCTGCTGCAGAACCATCCGGAGATCGACATCCTCTTCCTTGACATCTCCATGCCGTTGATGAGCGGCCTAGAGCTCCTCGAGCGTCTGCAGGTTTCTGACAGGAGGCCGGAAATCATCATCCTGAGCGCTTACGACGACTATCCTCTGGTCAGAGAGGCCTTCAAGAGGGGTGCCAGCGACTACATCCTCAAGGCCGAGCTGGATCAGGAGCGCATCCTGCAGCTGCTCCGGGCAGTGGCGGAGCGAATCGAGGATAAACGTAAGGCGAGCTCGAGCCCGCAGGAACTGGTCCGCCGAGAAGCCCGCTACCTCAAGGAAGATATCCTGAAGCGCCTGCTGCGGCCGGAGGGAGTGGAGCGTCTCGAAGATCACAGGGAAATCCTCGGTATCCGCATCGGTGCCCGCGTCCAGGTCTGCGTGCTCTGGATCGAGGATTTCCCCACCGTAGCCCGCCGCTACGCCGATGCCCCGGACTCCGTTGGGGTCCTCAGGGCTACTGTGCTGAACACCATAGGCCAGGTACTCTCCAAGCGTCCATGGGGCGAGGCCCTAAGTAACTCCGATGAGGAGTATGTGCTCTTCTTTTCCTTCGCCGGCGGCCGGGGTGACAGCGGCGTTTTGCAGGACGGGAGCGTAGCGAAAAGCGCAGAACGAACCGCTGATACGGGGAGGGCGAAAGAGCAGGATTTGGCAGAAGCTCAGGATACAGTGGAGATCCTGGAGGAGATCCGCAAAGCTCTAAGGCATTATGCCAACCTGGAGATCAGTGCCAGCTCGAGTCGGGTCTCAGAGCTTTCCCCTTCACTTCACGGATTGTATGAAGAGGCGAAGAAGGGCCGGATGCTTCCCAGCAGGATCACGGTGAAGGCCAGGAAATACATTCACGAGCATTACAATCGGCCTTCCTTAAGTCTGGCAGAGATCAGCGATCATCTGGGCGTCAGCCCCAGCCATTTCTGCTACCAGTTCGCCAAGGAGACGGAACAGACCTTCAAAGAATACCTCACGAAGGTACGCATGGAGGAGGCGAGAAAACTCCTCATGGACACGCAGCTGAAGGTCTACGAGGTGAGCGAGCGGGTCGGTTACCTCAACCCGGAGCACTTCTCTCGAGTGTTCAAGCGCTTCACAGGTCTGACCCCCAACACCTGCAGCCAGGCACGGGAAAATCGTTAATTCCATCAAGAAATCGAAAACAGGATCATTCACAGCGGCAATGGGGTGGTCCATAATGTCGGTAATAACCTTTATAAGGAGGAAGGACATGAAGCGAAACGTCTTTCGAACGGTTCTCTGCCTGGCAGCTGTGTTGATCCTGCTTCCGGCCCTGCTCTGGGCGGGAGGAAAACAGGAGAAGAAGCCCGAGCAAATTTTATTGAAGATGGGCGACAATCTTCCGGACCGGACCGGAACCTGGGGGGCGGTGGTCGAGCAGATCAACGCCGAGTTCATCAAGGAGCATCCCAATGTCAAGATCGAGACGGAGAGTTATCCCGATCAGCCCTACCAGCAGAAGATAAAGCTCTACGCTGCTTCGGGACAGCTTCCCGACGTGTTCAAGTACTGGAGCTTCTCTACCCTGCTCAAGCCCCTGGTGGATGCCAAACTGGTGGCCGAGCTGAACGTGGCGGATTTCAAGGATCTGAACTACCTGGCCGGTGCTCTGGAGTCCAACACGTACGACGGCAAGCTCTGGGGCATCCCTGTGTCCGGAGACCTCTGGGTCGTGTACTACAACAAACGCTTATTCAAGCAGGTCGGGGTGACTGTACCTGAAACCAGCGACGAGGTTCTGGCCATGATCCCGAAGTTCAAGGCTCAGGGCCTTATCCCCATGTCCACAGACGGCAAGGATTCCTGGCCCCTGTGCATCACCTGGGACAACATCATCGGCCGGCTCACCAGTGACTACAGCATCATCCAAACGGCCCTGGACCGGAAGATGAAGTTCACCGATCCCCCCTTCGTCCAGGCGGCGAAGATCCTCCAGGACATGGTCAAAGCGCGGCTCTTCCAGGCGGACCTGGTCACTTCCGATTATGGAGCATCCCGCAACCTCTTCGGCCAGGAGAAGGCGGCCATGTACCTGATGGGCTCCTGGGAGCTCGGACTGGTCACCGACCAGAACTTCCCTCAGGGCTTCCGGGACAATGTCTCGGTCTTCAAGTTCCCCCTGATCAAGGGTGGTAAGGGCGGCCGGGATGACCTAGTAGCCTGGTTCGGTGGCAACTACGTGGTCAACGCCAACAGCAAGTACAAAGACCTGGGCATAGAGTATCTCAAGTTCTACGCCAATCGCTTCCCCACCCTGATCTGGGAGAAGCAGGCCGCGGTGCCGGCCCAGCGGGTCGAGGCCACGGCAAAGGATAGCGAGCTGGCCAAGAGCCTGCTTCAGATCGCCGCCGATGCAAAACAGTCCAGCGGCACCCCGAGCCTGGACCGCTCCACACCGGCCTTCAAAGAGGACGAGCAGAAGTTTGTGCGCGATCTGGCCGCCCTGGTGCTCACCCCGGAGCAGTTCGCCCGGCAGCTGGACGCTTCCGCGGAAACTGCGGCCAAACAGTAAACGTAACGCCTGTTTAAGGATCCCGGGCCTGCCGAAAGGTCAGGTCCGGAGATCTTTTTTATTTATTCTGTAATGTTTGTGCGGTAGAATGCGGCGATGAGGTCCCTGTTTTCCAACAAAATGGCCATCTTCCTGCTGATCTTCCCCGGCCTGGTAGTGATGCTCTTCTCCATCGCCGCGCCGGTTATCCTGAGCGTGTACTACAGCCTGACGCAGTGGGCGGGGTTCGGTGAGCTCACCCTCATCGGTTTTCAGAACTACCACAACATCCTGCTCGCCGACAAAACCTTCTGGCTGTCCCTGTTCAACGCCCTAGTCCTGATGGTGATTACCATCTTCATCCAGAATCCCATCGCTTTCGTGCTGGCAGCGATCCTGACCAAGGTACGTAAGCACTCGCGCTTCTTCCGCACCGTATACTTCGTACCGGCGATCATCTCCGTGGTGGTGATCACCAAGCTCTGGGTGAACATCTTCAACCCCACCTACGGGCTGTTGAACAAGGTACTCAAAGGTCTCGGGCTGGAGATGCTCACCACCGCCTGGCTCAGCAACCCGCACACGGCGCTGTTCGCGGTGATCTTCATCATGATATGGTATGGCTTCGGCTGGGCCCTGCTTTTCTATTACTCCGGCCTGATGATGGTTCCCAAAGACCTGGAAGAGGCCGGCATCATCGACGGAGCCTCCCCTCTGCAGCTGTACACCCGGGTGATTATCCCATACATCCTGCCGGTGATTCAGGCGGTGCTCATCATCGACGTGGTCTCTTGCCTCAAGCAGATGGAGATCGTCTACCTCTCAACCGCCGGAGCTCCCGGCGACCGGACCCAGTTCATCGCCAACTACCTCTACATAAAGGCCTTCGCCTACAGTCAGTACGGCTACGGCAACGCCATCGGCGTGCTCTTCGTGATCGTAGCGGTCCTGCTCACCATCCTGACCCGCCGGATCACCTGGCAGAGCCCGGACGTGGAGTGACGGAGGGAGGAGCGGAAAATGACGGCGAAACACTTGAGAATCCGGAAAACAGCGGGAAGAGCCATCCTCTACACCTTCCTGATCCTCTTCGCGCTGCTGCAGCTGTTTCCTCTGGTCTGGCTGTTCAACTACAGCCTATCCACTAGCGGGGAGCTTTTCGGGCCGGAGCTGCTCAAGCTGCCCCGGTCCTTCCAGTGGATCAACTATGCCAAGGCCTGGACCGACGGCAGGATCCCGATGTACGTGATGAACAGTATGATCATAGTCTCCATATCCGTGGTCTGCTCGACCCTGTTCGCCTTCTTCATAGGCTACGCCTGCACCCGCATGGTCTGGAAGCTGCGGCTGGTGGTGTTCAACATCGTGATGCTGGGTATGATCATCCCCATACACACTACCCTGCTGCCTAATTTCGTCTGGTTTAAGGTCTTTGGACTGTTGAACACCCGCGTCGGTCTGACCATCCCTTACATCGCCTTCACCCTTTCCTTTAACACCCTGATGTTCTCCGGGATGCTCAAGGGCCTGCCCCGCTCCGTGGAGGAATCCGCCTGGATAGAGGGGGCAGGTTTGGGCACCCTGCTGTTCGAGGTGGTGGCGCCTATGGTCACCCCGGCCTTCGCCACGGTGAGCATCATGACATTCCTCACCAACTGGAACGAGTTCATCATGGCGAACACCTTCCTGGCCTCGGAGAACCTGAGGACCATCCCCTTCTCGGTGATCCGCTTCGAGGGAGAGTACGCCTCCCAGTACGCGGTACAGTTCGCCTGCATGGCCCTGGCCGCGCTACCTGCAATCGTGCTGTACTTCGTGTTCAATAAATGGATCATCGCCGGAGTCACAGCCGGAGCGGTGAAAGGATAACGAACTCTCAAGCCTGCACGGAGCAGGCAATAGAATCGCCTCGGAGGGACAGGATCCGGAGATCGGCCAACTTCATCTATACAAGCATGTAGAATGACAGCAAGCAAGTCCCCCAACCGATCGGGTCGGAGGGTGGAGACAAACGTGGAGGTACGCCAACACATGTCGATCCGCAATCCCTCCAGCTGAATCCGTTTCCGCCGCTGCCAGTGGGGGTATTCGCCTGTGGCTTGCGCTGCGGATCGCCATCGCTGCCTTCACGGCCGGAGGGTACACCCACGGGATTCTGAACGACGGTAGTGGTAATGGGGGTCATATCATGGTGCGCACCGGAGCTGGCCTAGGTTTTATGCTCTCAAGACACTTCGATCTGGGAGCGAGTGTGGCCTACCACACCGACCTTGGGCTCGCCCATCACCGAGGCCAAGCTCTCGTTCCTGGTGCCGCAGTTCATGGAAGCGCCCGAGGAAGCGCTCCTGCCGGAGTCGTTGGAGCCTGGGGCGAGTTACGACATCGAGCTCAACGCTCTGTTCACTGACAGCATCCTCGAGATCAGCGAGGCTACGAAGGTCACCGCCGAGGTACCTACGACGCTCTCGCCGCAGTACGCGGGCGCGATTGAAGTGTCCGGTGACGGTACAACGATGACAATCAAAGCGATCAGGGATGTCGCGGAGCGTTGTAACGTATTCGCGCTTCCCCTACAACAGAATCTGCCCACCGATTTTCAAATGATAGGTTAATTTATAATATGAGGTGGGCAGGCAAGCCCCCGAATTTGGCAACCGTCGAGGCGATCAAGGCAATTCTTCCGCTCATCCTCGGCCGCGCGGAGCAAATCCCGTGACAACGGCCTTACCGACTTTTCAGCCCAGGGCTCAATGCGAGAAAGACAGCTTTTAGGAAACGCCGGAAGGTCAGCGAAGGACACACTAGTCCCCCGGAGCGAACACAAAGGGGACAGATTGCTAATTAGGCGGAGCTTGATCAAGCTCCGAACGCGGCTATTTCCAGAAAGAGTTTGACTTGTTCCTCCGCTCATTGTTCTCATCCAAAATCCAGCCCCACCCCTGGGCTGTGGACAGGAGGTCCACAGCCCGGGTTACCAGCCCCAATTAGCCGTCCGTGGCAAATTGGGGCTGGTTCATTGCTGCGGCTGGCGCCTCCACAAATCAGATTAGGCCAATTCACCGAGTGCTTATGTTTTGGCTGATTCTCACGGTGGGTTGGGATTTGGCTCAATGTCCCCTACGCTATTTACACTAAATCTCTTCTCTTACGATAATTAATAGCGATGAATAGACAAGGCCCTTGCTGCATCCGGCGGAAAGAGCCTCGGGTTGTTGTTGAGGACCTCATCCTCTCCAACGATAATTGCCAGTATGGAAATCACCTCCCCTCTTCTAATTTTGATCCAGAATATTATGCGAAAAAACAGCTCTTTCAATCATAGGACGGCCTACAAAAAAATCCGGATCCACGGCCACTCCCGAAACCCGCAGCTCCCAATGCAGGTGCGGACCTGTGGCCAGACCTGTCATTCCGACGGTTCCGATTCGCTGAGCCTGGAACAGCCGCTGCCCCTCCTTAACCTCGATATCCTGCAGGTGGTAGTACAGGGAGAACACTCCGGGAAGATGCTCGATCACCACGCTGTTGCCTGTTATGATCCTCTCTTTGGCCAGAACCACCCGCCCGGCCCCGGAGGCGAAAACAGGCGTACCTTCCGGTGCTGCCAGATCAATCCCATTGTGAAGGGATCGCGAGCTGCCTCCATCCGTATAGCTGTACAGCCGGCGATCGGCGAATTGGGAAGAGCGCCGCGTGGCTTCAACCGGTATGGATAACGTCCCCGTATGCAATAACGACCGGTAACGAAAGGAGGCAAGGATCTCATGCAGTTCATGGAACTCCGTGACTTTGCGCGGATCCGGGGTGGTCATGAGCTCGGAGAGGGACTGATTGAAGGCAATTTCCTCGCTGCCGAACCGCTTGTAGCGAACCTCCACTTCGGCCAGATAGAAGGTGTACCGTCTGTTCCGGGACCCGCGAACCTGCAATAAATACGCCCCCGAGTCAGCGGTGCTGGGGATTCCCAGCATAAAATACCAGGCACGTCCCGTATCATCGACGGGAAATCCCTTGACCGTGATGCTACTATCCCCATCCCGCTGTTCCAAGCTTACCTCGAGGCGATCGATGCTCTCAGTGAACTGGAAATAACCGCTCAGCACCTCTCCCCGGGCCGTCTGCTCCGGCACGGCAAGCCGAGCCCCTATGGGCAACTGATTTGCCGCATAGTAGGAGAAGAGCCCCTCCACAGGGATGAGCTCCCCGTGCAACCATTCATAACGGCCCTGTTCTGAGATTCTACAGTAGGGCCTTCCGCCAAGGATCATCGAGGCGACCGAGTCGGCGGGCAACCGCAGGGTTTCCGTGCTGATCGGCGCCGGCGGCAGCAGAGCGACGAGCAAACAGGCGAGAAAGGGGATCCTTCTCATCGTTTCAGGTCTAGAATCGTCAGCTGAAGGGTTTCAGTATTCATGAAATAGTTGCGATTCAGTCGAAATACGATGTCCACCGTGTCGTTGAGATCGAAATCCTTCCCTGCGCGGGGTGCGGCATTCCAATACACGGCGGGCCATTTATAACGATCCGCCGCGAGCAGCATCTTTACATGAACCGGATCTTTTCGACCTACAATCTCCACCCGCTCGATACGTACTCCCCGGGTTAGGAAAACCAGGGGCGGACATCCCTCCCCGTAGGGTTCGAACGTCTCGACGATCTTGATGAGCTCAGGATTTAGGTAGGCCGGGGGAACCTCAGCGTCTACGGAGATCTTTACCTCTTCTCGATCAGGAGGTGTGTGGGTTTGGACTACCTGGAAGAAACGGTTTTCAAACTGTTCGAACAGATCAGCGGGGAGATTGAAACCGGCGGCTCGATCGTGTCCTCCGTAATTCAAGAAATACTCGGCGAACAGGTCAAGAAACCCGTCGGCGGGATACGGGCTTCGCAGGGATCCCACAGCTTTGCTCTCTCCGAGGGATACAACGATGGAGGGTGTTTTGAAAAAACTTACCAGCCTGGCCGCTAAGATGCCGGTGATGCCTCGGCGAATCGAAGCATCCGCCACGAAAACGAACTTTCCAGCGGTGCGCTCCAGGCTGGCCTTGGCTCGAGGGAAACAGGTATCCCAAACCTTGTCACCCAGCCGCTTGCGCTGTCGATTGAGCTGGAGGATCGAATCGATGACCCCCTCAATGTCCTTCTGAGTGTCGGACAGGAAAAGCTCGGCCGCTCGCTGGGGCTCGCCCATCCTGCCTGCTGAATTGAGGACAGGAGTGATATGCCAGGAAATATCTTTGGCGGTAAGCCGCCGACCGTGCAGATTCTGCCTGATCAGGAGTTCACGAAGACCTGAACGCCGCATCCGGCTCATTACTTCCAAGCCCCGCCGCACGATAATTTTGTTCTCGTTGACCAGGGGCATCATATCGGCGATCGTCCCCAATGCAGCAAGATCGACAATCGGCTCTAGAGTGGTGTTCAGATCGAGCTTACGCCAGGTAATCGCCGTGTACAACTCCAACAGCACGTCCATCTCTGCGCTACGGTCGAAGCGCAGCGTCCCCTTGATTTCCCGTATGCGAATCAGGCTTTTTCCGGCGAACTCAGGAAAAACTGCAGCGATGTGGGGTTGTATATCCTCCAATTCAAACTCCCCTTCGCCGTTCATCTCCCGCAGAAAACGCAGTTGGGCCTCCCGATCGTAGACGAGAACTCTATTCCCCTTGAGTTTGCCATAGCATCTGGTTCTTGCCAAACCCGAGCCTCCGGCCGGAAGGGTATCGACGATACGTTCCTCCACGACCAAATTCACCAGCCTGACCGCCTCGATATTGAAGGTCTCGTTTGCAGGTTGAACATGAAGGAACCAGATAGGAGTGTCAAATATTGGAGCCGCACTGAAGGCGAGGGCCACGGCCAACTTGGCCACAACGCCGCAGCCGGAAAGATCGCGAAAGGGATATGCAGAGTCCCGGCACTTGGGATCAACGATGGCAAGCGCTTCGGGCAGCTGCTCCGGTGGATTGTGATGATCCAAAACGATCGTGTCGATCCCCAGTTCCGCGGCTCGGGCAATCTCTTCGTTGTTCGAGATCCCGCAATCTACGGTGATCAGCAACTTACAGCCCTCTGCGGCGCAGCTTTCCACCACCTGCAGGGTCAGCCCGTAGTCATCCTCACCCACGGGGATCTGCCACCGTACCTGCGCTCCGAGCCCCTGGAGGGCTTCCCGGAGCAGGATCGTAGAGGTAATCCCGTCGACATCCCGGTCTCCAAAGATCTGGATGGTCTGTCCTTCGGAAACCGCCTGGTGAACCCGCTTTACCGCTTTGCCCATGTCTTTGAACAGGAAGGGATTATGCATCAGCAGAGGATCGTTTTCGAGAATAAAGCGGATGGACTCCCCGTCTAGGTAGTCACGACGGATCAAGACCGCTGCGCTTATCAGGTCCAGATTGTATCGTCTGGCGATCTCCCTGACCTCGTCGGGATTTAGTTCAGTTTTTTCCCAGATCATCTTCGCCGATTTCTTCTAGAATGCGGTCCCGCGGTGCCGTCTCCTCCTCGCCGATCGAGTAGGCGGCTTCCACGTAGGATCTGGCTCTGGAAACGCTCTTGGAGTTCCGCCCATGGATCAAACAGAGCGCTTCCCCCGCTTGCACCGCATCTCCCTGGATTTTTTTCAACTCGATTCCCACATCGGGGAGTACTTCGTCTTCTTTTTTCTCCCTACTGGCCCCGAGCAGCCCGGCGGCGATCCCGATCTTATATGCATCGACTCGCTGAAGGACACCTGATTTTGGCGCAAAGCTTGGTTCGATCAGACTCGCCCGTGGACCGCCGTCTTTATTCTCAACGGCTTTTGTGTCGCCCCCCTGCAGCGCGACATTTTCGATGAACTTCTCCCAGGCCGAGCCGTCTTTGAGTTTTCGGCGACATTCAGCCTCGGCCTGAGGAATGTCCGCCTGCAGATCCGCGAGCACCAGCATATGCGCGGTTAGCCGAATCGTAAGATCGAGAAGGTCCTTCGGGCCGCCGCCGCGCAAGACTTCGACTACTTCACGGACCTCGAGGAAATTCCCTACCATCAAGCCCAGAGGTTGGTCCATATCGGAGAGGACAGCCCTGATACGCCTGCCCAGACCGGTTCCGGTACGGACCAAAGAGACGGCCAGCGCACGGGCTTGGTCCAAATTTTTCATGAAGGCGCCGGAGCCGCATTTCACGTCGAAGACTAAAGAGGCCGCACCTTCGGCAAACTTCTTGCTCATGATGCTAGCCGTGATCAAGGGGATTGATTCCACCGTGCCTGTAACATCCCTAAGCGCGTAGAGCTTACGATCCGCGGGGACAATGTGTTCGCTCTGGCCGGTCATGGCAAAACCGGTTCGTTTCAGCAGCTCCGTGAAGCGTTGAACGGATAAATCGGTGCGGTATCCCGGTATGGATTCCAGCTTATCCAATGTACCGCCGGTATGCCCGAGGGCTCGGCCGCTCATCATTGGCACGGTACAGCCGCAGGCAGCGGCCAGTGGAGCCAGAATCAGAGATACCTTGTCCCCCACCCCCCCGGTGGAATGCTTGTCCACCAGAGGCGCCCCGATCCCGCTGAGATCGATCACCTGCCCTGAGTCGATCATCGCTCTGGTCAAATAGCCCGTCTCTTCGAAGCTCATACCTTTGAAAAACACGGCCATGGCGAAACTCGACATCTGATAATCCGGGATTCCGCCTTTCACGTACCCCTGAATGAGAAAAGAAATCTCTTCCTCCGTAAGAGGCTGACCCTCTCTCTTCTTTACGATCAAATCGACTGCTCTCATATCCATTCCTATCCGAGCATCACGGTCTTCATGGTCTTGTATTCAGCACCCTGGGGCCGAAGGATCGACTGGTACAGGACGAACCTGTCCAAAATCAGGGAATACTCAAATCGAAACAGCTCCTCAACATCCAACAAGGACACGCGAGTGTCCCTGTTGCGGGCCAGGCTGATATGGGGTGTGAACTCCCGCTGCTCTTCGATAGAGAGACCGCCGGTGTTTGACAATAGCTGATAGTACAGATGATACAGATAACTGATTTCCGGCGCTCCTTTGTGTATCGGGCAGTAGATGACCCGCGGAGGACCCTTCGGCGGAAACTGACCGATCCCACCCAGGACCGTCTGGATGCTGGCCACCTTCAACTCCGGGTTGTCCATTACCCGCATGATTTCGAGAACCTGGTCCTGTTTCAACTCGCCGAAGAAGACCATGGTTATGTGCATCCCCTGCGGTTTGACCACCCGCAGATCCGGGTATCGGTTTTTCAGCTCCGCCGCCATTTCTTCCAATTTTGCCACTGCCTGCGCAGGCAGAGGAAGAGCCGCAAATATTCTCATAGGATCCCCACCCCACTCTTTAAAGCGTTCAGATTTGTTTCCAAAGTAGCCTGCACCAGAAAATATGCGGCTTCCTTCACAGCCTGGAGGGATCGATCCTCCAGACCGATGCGGACCGCCACCTCCAGAGGCATCTTTAGAGTACTTTCCAGGTAACGCCGGGCTCCGGCCGGCAAGTACAGAGCGCTTGGCTTGGCACATCGATTACAGACAAAGACTCGCTCTTCCCTCGAAAGATATACTCCCGATTGAGTATCGAATCCGGAGGCACAGATGTTGCAGTGCTCGAGATCCGGCCTCTGTCCCAATATATCAAGGAATCGCATCAAGTACTGGCAAGTCAAATAGGTGATGCTGCGTTGCTGGGCGTGATCGAGGAGACTCAGCGAATCGACGAGCAGGCGATACGGTACAGCGAAGCTTTCGCCCCCTCCATAGGACCTGATGATCACCTCGGCCCAGAGCGAGGCAGCGTAGTAACGCTCGACGCTGCGCCTAATTCCATCGAGGGCGTTCAAGCTCTCGATGTCCGTGATTTTATATTGATTGCGCACCGGGTTGTGATACAGATAGACCCGGATCACATGGAACGGTTCCGATGCGGTGCGAAGCCTGCTTTTCATTTTGAACGCACCGTGGGCAATCGCACTGAGCAGACCCCTCTCGGGGCTAAAAAGGGTAAGAGCTTTGTGGATCTCGCCGATCCGGATCTTGCGCAGAACAACTGCCTCGGTCGTGGATGTTCGCATTACCGCTTGTTGCTATCTTATTGGGAAAGCTGTAGGGAAGCAAGCGTCCTGTTCCCGTTAGCTGATGAGTTGATCCCAGGATTGACAGTAGATCAGCTTGACAACCCCGAACGGCAATACTATTTTTCTATAATAAGCGAAACCCCAAAAAGAGGAATCGAATAATGGATGAGAGGCACATAATCCCGACTTCACAGGTAATGCCCCCGAAATTGAATATACTACCTATTACCGGGACACCGATGTTCCCCGGTATCTTTACCCCTTTGATAGTGGCGACCGAGAGAGACGTGGAGTTGGTAGAGCATATCATGACCGAGCATGGGTTCATCGGACTTGTTCTTACCAGAACGGAAGACGCCGAGAATCCTACCGGAGATGACCTGCACAGGGTAGGGACCGTGGCAAAAGTGGTGCGTAAAGTCAATTTACCGGACGGCGGGATAAATATATTCATCTCCACCCTCAAGCGTTTTCGTATCAAGAAGTTCATCTACAAGGAACATCCGATTACCGTTGCAGCGGAGTATCTTGAAGACAAGAATGACGAATCCAACGAGGTGCGCGCCCTTACCCGGGCGCTGATATCGGAGATGAAGCAGGTATCGGAGAACAATCCCCTGTTTTCAGAACAGATGAGGCTCAATATGGTCAACATCGACCACCCGGGAAAGATCGCTGATTTCATCACTTCGATCCTCAACATCGACAGAAACGAACAGCAGAAAGTTCTGGAGACCTTGGATGTGCACGAACGGATGATGAAAGTTCTGGTGTTTATCCGTAAAGAGCAGGAGCTGATGTCCATCCAGCAAAGGATCATGAAGCAGATCAATGAGAAGATATCCAAGAGTCAGCGGGACTATTTTCTCAAAGAACAGCTCAAAGCTATCAAACAAGAGCTGGGAATGCCGGTGGACTCCAAATCCAGTGAATACCAGCGCTTCAAGGACGTGATCGACAAGCTGGAATTGGATAAGGATATTTGCGATCAGATCGAGCAGGAGCTGGAGAAATTCAGTTTGGTGGATACCAATTCCTCCGAGTTCATCGTTACCCGGAACTACCTCGACACGATCATCAGCCTTCCCTGGGAAAATCCCCCGGTGAAGGACCTGGATATGCAGCAGGCAAAACACATTCTTGATCAGGACCACTACGGGCTGGACGATGTCAAGGAACGGATCCTCGAATACCTCGCCGTTCGCAAGCTCAAGAAGGACAGCAAGGGCTCGATCCTCTGCCTGGTCGGTCCTCCCGGTGTCGGGAAAACTTCCGTAGGAAAATCAATAGCCCGGGCACTGAACAAAAAATTCTTCCGCTTCTCCGTCGGCGGCATGAGGGACGAGGCGGAAATCAAGGGCCATCGTCGCACCTATGTGGGGGCGATGCCCGGTAAGATCATTCAGGGACTAAAAATCGTCAAGACCAAAGATCCGGTGTTCATGATCGACGAAATCGATAAACTCGGTGTATCGTTCCAGGGCGATCCCTCCTCTGCGCTTCTCGAAGTTCTGGATTCGGAACAGAACGTTGCCTTCCGAGATCACTATCTGGATCTGCCCTTCGATATTTCCGGCATCCTGTTCATCACCACAGCCAATACTCTGGACACGATTCCCGCCCCGCTTATCGACAGGATGGAAGTCATAAGGTTATCCGGGTACATCAACGACGAGAAAGTGGAGATCGCCCGTAAATACCTGATCCCCAAGTCCTTGGCTCGAAGCGGATTCAAGAAAAATGACGTGAAATATTCAAAGTCGGCGCTGCTGCAGATCGCCGAAGGGTATGCCCGCGAGGCGGGTTTGCGGAATTTTGAAAAGGCCCTGGACAAGATCCATAGAAAGCTGGCTCGCAAGTCTGTTTTGGGCACCCTCAAGCTTCCCATCGCCATCGATACGGTCCAAATAGAAGAACATCTGGGCAAACCCATCTTCTACGAAGAGGGCATCAAGAAAATAACTCAGCCCGGCATGACCTTAGGTCTGGCTTGGACGCCCTTGGGAGGGGCTATGCTCACCATAGAGGCTATGGCCAATCCCGGGAAAGAGGGCTTCAAGCTCACGGGGCAGCTGGGCAATGTGATGCAGGAATCGGCAAATATCGCCTACACCTATGTCCGTCACATCGCCGGACAATTCGGAGTGGACAAGGAGTTTTTCGAAAACAATCAGATCCATCTTCACGTGCCCGCAGGAGCGACGCCCAAGGACGGACCGTCCGCCGGCATTACCATGGCCTCCTGTCTGTTGTCCCTGGCGACCGAGAAAAAGATAAAACATTCCCTCGCAATGACAGGAGAGCTTTCCCTCGTAGGTCAGGTACTACCGATCGGTGGTTTGAAGGAGAAGGTGATCGCCGCCAAACGAAACAAGATAAAAGAGATTGTCATTCCGGCACAGAACGAGAAAGATCTGGCGGATATACCGGAGCACGTCAAGAAAGGGATCGATTTTCACCCGGTACAGAGCATGGAAGAGGTGATTGAGAGGTTGTTCTAGCTGGTGCGGGGATTGAGTTCGACGTACAGCTACGGCGAAGTGATTGTAATCGTTACAGAATCCTCATCATAGCCAACGGCTCTGGCTGTTATTATGAGATCTGCACCGTTGGAGGGGATACCATCATCGAATGCTGAAACTCTAAACGTCCCGACGCTGGTACCTTTTTCTATAACCACGGTAGCGGGATTCAAATAGAGTCTGTTGGATCCCGTGCCCGATACAGTCAGCTGCACGGTTAAATCCGCCGAAGTTCCGTCGTAGGGATTGGGCACCGGATAGGCGGTTGATACGGTTGCGTCGAGTTCAATAGCAAAACCAGAAGCTTCCTCCGGGATTATGGACGGCACAGAGAGGTATAACTCTTTGACCAGGAAACTGCAGCCAAAGAGGACGAAGCACAGCACACCGATCAGAAGGATTTTTTGAATGCCCCGTATCATGAATGTCACCCCAATATCTCTACATACCCGTTATTATGGATCAAAGCCTTGCACAACGCAAGCCTTCATACAACCCACACCGAACCGCATTCCTATAAGCCTGTCCAGTCGACGGGCTTGTGATGTAAGTTCTCATAGAACATCAAAATTGAATCTGGAATCCCCCGCGAACACTGTGATTCCAAGTATCCTGATAGATCTCTGCCTGGTAGTGCAGATAGCTGCTGAACGCCCCGGCAAGGGATAATGTTACACCGGCTCCCCACTGAAGTGTTTCCCGCGGAGTCCCCGGGGCACTGATCGTGAAATCATTCTGCGGCGCCCCGACCAATCCGGCTTGTACGTCTTTGTCATCGTCGAGATACTTGTGGGTCCAAGCGACCCAGGCCTCCGGTCTCAGGATCGATTTCGCAGATTTGATATCATACCCTAATCGTCCACCCACCATATGATTGAGTGAATGAACC
>Ga0307380_10003725_pt1 | contig 20900 bp, 20 predicted proteins | sample UN3MG_FD_202239 | JGI IMG/M metagenome (GOLD analysis project Ga0307380, IMG submission 202239) | Soil microbial communities from Risofladan, Vaasa, Finland - UN-3 | ecosystem: Environmental > Terrestrial > Soil > Coastal area > Acid sulfate soil | place: Finland: Risofladan, Vaasa | collected... | reverse complement strand
TGGCTTGCAACATGCCTCGCTGAGGTTACTCCATCAGACAAATAGGTTGCTCCAACAATATGAGCAGTAAGATCAGCAGCCGTCTCCAATAAAAAGCTATCAATGGCAGCCAATAGGGCAGAGTTACTTAATATTAAAGTATAAAGATCCGATGTCGTATGGTCTAATGATAGTTTAAATTCCTGGATTCCGGCAGAGCTAGAAACATGATTATCAACAATTGGAAGAGTCACCAAGCCTATGGCCGTCAAGGCTGAGGCCTTGACGGTTCCATCCGAATTTGAGAAAGCATCTAGGCGAGATACAAGATCGGTGGCCGTCCCAGCCGGCTTGATCCCAAGCTCGTTTTCAATATTAAAGACAGCATCACGCAATTGATCAATGGCTTCGCCACCAATCTCAGTTATATCATCATCGACACGTATAATCTCGGCATCAGTATCTATTTGAAAAGGATAAAGACTCATTTAACCCACTTATTTAAAAAATTATTCAGAGTAAGGCCCGGATACATCTTCTGGTTTTTGGTCCAGCTTTGATGCTATTAATTTCTTTAGTAATCTGTAGGAGAAGCCGCTTACAAGACCACAAACAATTCCAAAAAAGACTCTAGACGGAGCACTAACAAATATATCAGGATAAGGATAAGTAGATATTAATCCTCCTAAAAGCCCTCCTGTTACCAATGGTAATACATTTATAATAAAATCTCCCCAAATCTTACCTAATTTAGATGTCTGGTCTTTAATCTTTGGATAAATTACTTCAACGCCTCGTCTCTGAATCCATACCAAAGCAAAGATAGCCAAGCAAAATACAACTGTGGAAAGACTTAAAAAATCGGTTAAAAAGTCCATAAAAAACTCCTAAATATGTTGAATATCACTAGAATACAAAATTATGCGCTACCAACGATATGTTATAAGCACTCTCTCTGTTTTTAAACTTGTAATGCCACTGGGATGTTGAACATTGCTATTAATCGTAATAAGAGGGCTATTAGACGGATTGTTAACAAAAGTCAATGTTGGAGTGAATGTTAATAAACTGGTTGTTAATGCATAGTTATCTATTGAGCTAACCTCTGATGTGCTATCATCTTCTATAATAATAGTTATTTCATTTGTTGTGGCCGGTATAACGTTTGTAACAAAATAAACCGCCACTGAAACAATTGTTGCATATTCTGGCAAAATATTGCGACAAGACAGTTGCCATATAAAATTAACCTCGGACGGATCGTCCTTATAATCATATACTGCCAACTTTGAGGTTATTATATCGTCTTCAACAGTTATTATAGATGTGCCGGGCGTATTAGTGACGTAAAAATCACGTGTATGTAGCCCCATACTTCCTCTAACATTTAAAATGTCTGTTTGGTTTTTATTTTGAGTCTTAATCCATTTATTGGCAGTTGATGCGCCATCTTCAATAACCGTAGTTAATGTCCCATCTATTGTGGCATGGCTAAATGAATTATTTGTAAACATTCCACGACCAGATGATGTTGGAATATAAATATAAGCTCTTTTTAAAGGATTGGTAGATCCTTCCTCATTTACTCGTGAACATATATTGCCAGTAACAATGGCATCGCTATAAGACGCCCCAGTACTCGGAGCGGCAAAAAGATACATACATCCAGCAAAGCTTCCAGATACAGCCACAGCGGCATTATCCATATTTATATAATTATTGCATATATTTAATACAGAACCCTTGGTCCATAATGATGACACAATAAATGCTGCACTGACATCTTCAGCATCTATGTTGAATATTTTAATATCATTATTTGATACATTTATTCTTGAGTGTATCGCGCCTTCTGCAACAGCAGACGTTGCATCAAAGTTATTAATCGCCAATCCACCATAATTGGTTACTCCAGCAAGCTCTATAATTGAACCAGTAATTTTGTTGTTATTAGCATTGACTGTCAATCCAGCTGCATATATTTGAACTACCCCTAATACAGAATAATCTCCTCCAACAAGATTCGCATGAAGAGGCTTCCTTGGGGCCGATTGAATTTTCTGTCTAAATACGTTATTTGATAATGTTACCGATGGCAATCCATCGCTAACATTCGTAAATGTTAGGTCTAAATCTATATCTAAAAGACAAACACTATTTGTATGAGTAAATCCAGACTGAATAAATTCAGAATTGCTAATATGAATGCCAGATCGTAATGACGTTTCAGATAAAGCTGCGGATCCGCTTATTTGCAGAGGCAAGGCTCCTCCAACAACTCTATTTCCATCCCAACGCAATGACGCTCTTGGCTCACAGAATACTGTCGGAAGAGGATTGCTATTGACATCAGTATCAAATAGTTGATTTGGACCATTAAATAGACAATTTGTTACAGAAATATCCAGTCCGGATAGATTAACAAAATCAACCACTTCATTTGTAGTATTTAATAATATAGCATTAATTGGGGTAGCTGACGGAGAAAGCGCATTATTAGCAACCACTCGGCAATGGTCAACCAATATATTCCCCTTCGGAACATTTATGTAAAAATAGCTATGATTGTCTTCAGTTCCATCAGGAGGGCTATTATCAATGGAGAATCCTGTCATATCCATTGTACAATTGGTTACCTCAATATTATTTGTGGCGGTGAGCGCGGTATTTATATATCCAGATCCATTATCTCCAATGCCAAGGGCATATCCATTTCCTAAGAAAGTACAGTTTTCAACCTTAACAACTCTTGCAGACGGGAGAACGCATGAGAACCGATCGGAGAAAGAATCATTTTGTTCAAATACACAGTCTCTTACATAAATTCTATAATTAGCTGGCGTGGTTGATCTATCCGCCGTTAATGTAGTATTTAAGAAATAACAATCTTCTACCTCTGTTGTTCCAGTCGTTGTTGTTACCGGACCAACATCAATTGAATTTATATTTGCCCCAACAGATGAAAATGTTAGTCCAGATATCTTCCTACCAAGTTTAAAAGATCTCTGTCCAGCATGGTCAAGATAACCCGTTCCACCATTTAGATTAATTAATGGTCTTGTGCCAGAAGCAGTAGTAGTTAAGGTTCCACTATTAGATATTCCAACAAAATTAATATTTCTATAATCAGAAGTATTACTAGTAAATGTATATGTTCCAGGATTAATAATTACTGTGCTAGGAGCTCCAGCAGCATATGATCCTAATAAATCTAACGCCCCAGATCCTACAAAATCACCAGACCAATCTGTCGCAGCCGGATTATTTGATCCGATAACAATAAACCAATCATTACCTCCTCCAGTTCCCCAAGAATTGCCAGTCTTAATGACCCTAATGGATGAGGCAGTCAGATTAACCAAGAGTCTTTTGCCCTCGGCAGACCCAGAGGTCCAACTCTGACCAGTTCCAGGATTTGGATTCCCGCTATTACCAGACATAACCATAGATAGACCAGAGAGATTTCCTCCCGCTGATTTAATTACAACAAATGCTGCTACACCTCTACTGTCACTAATAATACCCTCCTATTAATCTGGTACAGCTACGCATACACCATTGTTACAGAAAAATCCAAAGCTACATACTGGGTCACATACTAAGGTTCCTGTGCCATCCGTTCCCCAGCCCGGGACCTGTATTCCAGAATGAATATTATCTGTTATTGTAAAGTTGCATAAGCTCATTGCTATAAAACATTGTTGAGCATAATCTGTAGTGGCGGGCGTTGTTTCAAGGCCCCAGGTTCTTGCTCTGCATTGTGTAACAATAAGATAATCAAGATTTCCTCCATCCGGAGCAAAATCAATTCCAATTTTCATAGCATCAAAATAACACTTTCTTACGCTTAGATGAGTCCCGGTTCCTGTCGTGGCTATTGTGCCCAGGGCACAGCTGGTCTTTGCTCGCTCCGGATTAACACCACTATTATGGACTCTCCCTATAAATCTGCACTCCTCAAATGATATCCTAGCTCCAGTTTCAATTTGAACCATAGGAACGGTCTGCATTGTAGAAACTGGCAAGCCACCACTTTGAACATATCCATCTAAATTATCAGAAAGAGTCATATTAAAAAACATAGCCCGATCTAATGCCTCATCTGATAAAACCTCTTGAGTTCCATAAGAACCTATTCCTGTTAAATTATTAGACTTCTTTATATTAAAGATTGGTTGCTCAGACATTTCCCCAATAATAATAGTTCCACCAACCTCCCCCATAACAGATATTCCAGGATTAAGCTGAATTGTGGTGCTGGTTCTATATGTCCCAGCCATTACCAAAATTAAACCACCATTTTCTAATCTTACATCACCCTGAGCCTCAGAAAATGCTTGCGCTAAGGTGTTACCAGAACCAACATTATAAGATCCCTGAGCATATCCATCAATATTTCCTATACTTATAAAGCCTGATCCGGCAGAAGTAGTAATATTAGAAATAGCCTCCAAGGTTTCCTGAACCGTTGTAGCTCCAGGAGTGGAAGAAAGAACGCTGCTCATATCTATCTGAGAGCTATCATGACGATAATCGCTGCCATCAGTATGCGCATTGAAGTCTTGACGGTGCAATGCACTGAACCCTCCCTCTCGCCTTCGGCCTGTTCCTACAAATCTACTCATTTAATCCTTTTGAATCTATAATTATAACTAAATATTGATGTGAAATAGAATTCCTTTCTATAGAATTATTAAATGAGTATGGCCCAGGATTTCCGATATAATCCCATTTATTATAGGATGGCTGTGTAATTGTCCGCCAGCACCCGAATGAGATGTCGTCTGATTAATCTGAGCCAAAGAAGATATTCCGTCAGAATTTATTGTAATATCATGAGTATGCGGCAGTATTCCTCCAGGACCAGACGTCATACTAATTGATGTAACCAATGTCGACGGAATATTAGCTGTGCTCCGAATGGCCCTCCATTGATAAATAGGATCTGTCTTACGAACCCTATTAACATTGAATATCTGCCTCCCAGTAAAACTATCTAATAACCTGTTTCTTTCAACATCTAATATCTCATATCTAAACTCTTCTGTTCCATCCTCATTGAACCTAATAATAAAGTCCCTGTCCTTCACTGTAGGATATGCTAATGTCCAACATGCCGGATGGAATACAGATTCAAGACCAGCATTTTCAAATTTTAAGTCTTCTGTTGCAGGACTAAAGCGTACCATAATCCTTCCATCCGCCCGCCTCGGATTAAAGAATTGCTCGTATCCTGTCAAAAATCCCGTCCCAAAACACGTAGGACATCTGTCATCTCCATGCTCAACGGTTGGCAAATAGCAACTACATCTTATTCCTGTTCGAACTCTGCGAACCAGGACGCACGGGCTTCCTGTCCCCAATGTATCCAATAAATATTCTTGTCTCCGCATTGATTCTTCATTTATTGAGACTCCACGTATTTGCCGACCAACGCCATCATATCCATCGGCACAGAATAATTCCCCTCCGAAATATGTTCCTACACAATCTCCATTGAGATATGCAGCCGGATCCGTCCTTCGCCAACCTGTAAAGTCATAAGAAGGAAAGTCTGCAAGGCTATCATCCACTCCTCCAAGATTTGTTGTTAATAAATCTTGAGTTATAGTTCTATATCCATCGGCATCTGTCCTCGCATGATTAGGATAATCAAAGCTTACTGTTGCTTGGAAGACTTTTTCATTTGGATCTTCATATCCTTTCCAAAATCTCACATTGGGATTATCTCTTAGGACAAATCCATCATAACCATCTGTGGTATGAATTCTGGCAGTTGTCTCTAGGAATCCTCTATCTATTGCAGGATCTGCTACAATTAAAGAATTTAGAGCATTATTTTTAGAGGAATATCTAATAAGTTCTGCTCCAATTTGGACAATACCATATGCCGGGAACATATCGATATCGGATATAAAGATTGTGGCATCATCCTCGGTTATATCGGCAAGAAGCATTCCCTCTGGGTATATCCATAAGCCATCCACGGTCGGAAGCTGGCTCAGTGCAACCCATGCAGGATCCCATTCTGTGGCCTTTACGGCGAAATAATAAGTATCGCCGGGCGTTAATCCAAGGATATTAGCATTAAAGTACCCATCTTCGTCGAGCAAGGAGACGAATTTAACATCTTCTGAGAAGACGTCATCTCTTACGGAGGAGTAGTAAATATTATAAGCTACTTGATATCCGAAAACATCTGGAAACGCTCTATTCCATTCAAGGGCTACGGTATATCCATCCCCACGATTGATGGCCATTTTTAGGCCGGCAAGGGTGTGAGGGATATACTCTGGACTGCGCTCGGGACATACCATTATACTTTAATGTAAAAATAAGCAGATAATATGCTTGGATAATTATGAAATTTAAAAAATGTACAAAATGTTTGATTCTAAAGGACGATCTTGCAGACTTTACACCAAGACACAACAATAAACGTAATAATATATGCAGATTGTGTGTAAAAGAATATCAAAAACAATATAGACAAAACAATACAAATAAAATAAGAGAATCTAAAAAAGAATATTATAAAAACAATAAAAATAAAATTAGACAAAATCAAAAAGATTGGCATGATAATAACAAGAAATATTATAGACAATATCAAAATAAATATTATCATGATAATATTGATAAAATAAAAGAAAGCTACAAGAGGTATAGCCCAGATGGAATGATTTATCAAAAAGAATACCAACAACAATACAGATTAGATAATAAAGAATTTTTGAGAGAGCAAAAGAACAAATATGATTGTCTTAGAATTAAAACAAATCCTATATATAAGCTCCGGCGGAGGGTTTCTCATGCCATTCATATTGGTTTAAAGGCCAATAAACCATTATCATCCTGGATAATGTTGCCATATTCTCCACAAGATTTAAAGATTCATCTTGAATCTTTATTTGAACAATGGATGACATGGGAAAATCATGGTGTATATAATACCAAGATCTGGAATGATACAGATCCAAAGACATGGGCCTGGAATATTGATCATATTATTCCCCAATCGAAATTACCATATGATTCTATGAATCATCCTAATTTCCTTAAATGCTGGGCATTAGAAAATTTGAGACCATATTCTGCTAAACAAAATGTTCTTGATGGAAACAGAAGATAAAGAGTTTAATTCAAGATAGCCGATATTAAGGCTATATCATTTATATATTTGTCGGAGTGAAGCGACAGATCGAAGAAGCTATCAGCTCCTATTTTTAAGAAGTCATATTCATAGGAGGCGGTTGTTACCTGAATCTTTTCTATCTTTTCATTTGGATTAAATAAGTTAATATGATCTTCTCTTTCAAAATCTGTATACATTTCGTCCTTTTCTAGTCCAAAGGATCTTGGGTCTTTTTCCATAGATTCATCATTAAATGGATTGGTGGATATATCTGTGTACTTTGTTCCTACTTTAATATATTGAATATCAGGATATTTTTCTTTTATCTTCTGGCTCCACATATAATATAGTTTTGCAAGTTTATCTTCAGATAGATTATTCCTCTCTATAGCTCTCTTATTAGACTCTACATTATCTAATATAAATCCTTTATCCTCTGGGACATAATGAAAATAGCTTTGGGCAATAAGCTCATTATTCTTTTTAAGAGTCATAACGCTTGCGAGAGGGTTTATAAAAGAGTCATAAACCACAGACTCTGCTTCCTGCCCCACACGTTGGCAGCATTGCGTTCCCTCGCCCACTTGGAAAACTTCTGCATCTAAAAATGGAATAACCTTAAATGAGTAAGATCCGAGTTCCATATTTAAATTGAATAGCTCGGGAGCCTTTGGTTGTGCCAAAGGCATGTATTCTTTTAGGGACTCATAATTTACTATCATTGATATTGCGGAATTTAAGTTTTTCAGAATCTCAATATCAGATGAGGTTATTGCTCCTTGCTCTTTACTTAATCTTTTGGCTATTTCATAATACTGTTCTAGATTATCGAATACCTTTTCTTCAGACACAGCTTCTTTACCCTTAAATAAGCCATTAACGGATTTTATTCCGTTAGAGAAATCCTCTTTTATGTTATCAAGAGGAGTGGCTCGTTGTTTCTCAGAAGAAGCGTGGTACCCAGGCGTGGCAGCGGAAACCAAAGTTCTGGCTATATTAAATAAATGCCCAATATATGGTTGATCAAAATCCAGCTTTGAATTGAAAAGAATTTCCTTTGTAAAAGAAGTAGGCATTTTTTTCATAAACTGTATGCTATGTTCAAGATCCGCCAATGAATATATTTTATATAAATATTTTCTATAATGTTCTGCATTCGTTGAAAGTCTGGCAGCTTCCCTAAGAAAGTCTGGTCCCTGGGGACCAAAGATAATACCCCTTAGCTCATGTGAATCAAGAATTCTTTCAGTTAATACGTATGGTTTATTTTTAATAAGTTCATTATATAAATTTTCTTCAGACTTTCCTTTTTCTATTAAATAAGGAGTATAGACTTTATAAAATGTGTTAAAAGTATTACTGTTTCGTTCCTCTCTCTCACCAATTATCATGGCTATAATATGATTATTATCCTCTCTGGCAATTTTAACATATTTTTTTCCGGATGGAGACCTGCCCTCTGGCAAAGAGCTGGCCCCCATAAGCTCATTGTCATATAATCTATTAATATTCTTAGAAGGTATCTCATTTTCTAAAACAAAATCAATAATATGTTCATTTGATGATGAGCCAATAAGACGAGTCAGGGCGAAAACTTCTATTTTGTTTTTAATATCCTGCGGCAAATCTTCATCAGTATATAGTTCAATTATTTCTTGAGATTTCGCGCCTTCCTCAGACCTCTCACCTTCCTCAGATCTCTCCTCTTCTTTAAAAAGATCTATAAATAGTTTTAGCAGTCTTGGATCCGGATCTGATATATTATCATCAACTTTAAAGAACTGTAATATGTGATAAGGAAGCAGACCGGGCTGACCTTGCTTCTTTCTGGATAATTTTAATAACTTATCTATCATTACCTCTTTTGAGAACTTAGAGTATTTATAGGTATTCATTATAACGGAAATGTTCTCTTCTTTAGATAAAATCTCGGTCAGCTGCTCATCATTAAAATTAATGATTGGATCAAGTTCTGTGATAAAGTCATATACCATATATGGAGCCTTGTCCATAAAATGAGGAAGCAGATCCGGCCTTACTTTAAGTATATCGATTATTTTATCATTACCACACCCCTGGTTATTTCTAGCATTTTCAATGAGTATTTTTTCTGGAGCCCGATCCTTAAATTCTAGAAAGATTTTATATGGATTTAGTATTCTCTCTGATATCAAATTCAATACATCACTATCCAGCACTCCCAGGCTATCTAAATCCTGAGCCAGCAGAACATTTCCATAACGCATCTCATTTAAGGATAATAATATGAATTTTTTAACATTACTTGCTGAGGATGTTAATTTTAGCATATTTTTTATAAATGAAATATATCTAGGATACCATTCATCAGATCTCGTGGACGCGCGAAAATTCGAATATGGAGAGTAACGAAGACAGTTATCAAATACAAGATTACTTATTCTAGATAAGATCTCTTTTGACAAAGTATTAGGATACTCATCAAGCTCTGCCACTATATTAAATAATGTTTCTTGTCTTGTCTTTTCTATAAAAATATCTATAATATCTGAATTTAATCTATTGAATCTCTCCGGATTAATTCCAAAGGCACCCTGATGCATTGACCATAATATATCGCTAGGCCATTTTTGAGCAAGAACACGAAAGGCAATGTTGTCTATATAAGCAAATCCATATGATGCCAGAAAATTAGGATAATTCCTTTCTATAAAAGAATCTTCCAATGAAAGAAGCAAGCTTTGTGGGTCTTCCGCCTGGCCTATTTCTAAATTTAGAAATTTCTCTCTTTCAGATTTTGCCGGATCTGTAGGCCCTACATCGGCAGGAGAGATCGGCGCAACCGTAGGAGGCTCAGGAATCGGCCCCTGCTCCTGCTCCTGCTCCTGCTCCTGCTCCTGCTCCTCAACTTGAGAAAATTTGCTAAGCTCTAATCTTCTCTTTTTTTTTTGATTATGGAATGCTAGATTAAGAAGATCTACTCGCCGCCGTGAACTTTCTTTTTTAGATGAATTCTCTATTAATTTAAATGCTAATATTTGTGATAATCCTAAACCATAGGCTATATTTATTCTTCCACGACCATCACCAATAGAAGAGCTTTCTGATGTTTCAACTATTATTATAGGTGGAACTTCTTGCTTGCGCTTCCATTCTAAAGCTCTTTCAGCCCATTCTTCCCCTCTATATCCCTTGACCTCATCTAAAAATTCCTCATCAGATAATTCCTGAAGCGAGCCTTTATCAATTTCCAACCAACCAGATAAATCATCATATTGATGAAGATCATCAAAAGATAAAGCCATATACGTAATATTAAAATTATCCCGATGTAAAGGGCGATCATCTATCATTTGAGAATGATGCTCTAATGCATCAGCAATATCTTGTTGGACTCTATTGGATGCTTTTTTATAAGCAAGATTTAATAAATCTTTTCTTCGCTCTTGACGTTCATGCTTGGGAACCTCATGATGATCAAGAACTTGCTCAACATATTCCTTAGCTTCAGGCTCGCCATCATTTTCGGCAATAAAATCGGTCTGAACCTTAAATGCCTCCTGCTCAAATGGATTATCTAAATAATTATCCTCAGCACTTCCCTGCGTTGGACCATCTCCGAGCGCCTGCTGACCAAAATGGGTACACTCATGGGCTAAATAGTGGGTATTCTCCTCAAGAAAATTATCAATAAGATGACTATTTAAATAAATAACCCCCTTATCCGTCCTGGCCGAGACATCAATATCATCCGAAAAACATACAGGAATATAATCAATCATCTCAATAGGAATATTATGCTTATTGCACATCTCCTTAAATGAATCATTATTTTTAATCTGCTCTTTGCCCTGATTAATTAATGATAGTAATTCTTTATGCGATTTCATTCCATCCTAATATTGATTATCAAATAATCTAAGACCGCAGTATGTCATTTGCTTAAATAGAAAATTCTCGTCGCTTCCAAGAAGCTTCTTGCAAGCATTCCTAAATGAATAGCCCCTCATGGACCCTATAAATCCTCTATGATTGTCGATCCCTTGAACCCATACATCATATGTAATAAATGTCTCCTTAAGCATTAGAAGCATTATTTTATCCTTTGCTGCAATAAATAAACAAACTGCTCATGCTTATCGCATAGCCCCTCAAGCAAATTTGATGTCCCAGGAGTAGCTCCATCTAATAGACTCTTAGCAAGCTCCAAAATATCCTTCTCCATTTTTAATGATTTTGCAATCATCTCTTCCTGCGATGAACTTGACTTAAAGGAGGCTAATGTCTTTTGCATAAGATTAATCTGCTCTAATGCATCAACCATGTCATCAGATCCTTCACCTATGGCTCGCTCAGCAACCTCATCAATGAAAGGCTGACTCTCATTGTAAAGACGCTCAAATAGCAAATGATCCCCAAAAAATGGAGATCCTTTTGATTGCCAATGATGCGTCTGATGAAGATGAGATGCCGCACGAAGATGCGCCAACAATGACGACATATCACCTGATTCAGAAATCTCCATGGACAATTGAGCAAATTTGCCCGCTTCTTTACATAATAGACCATAATTCATGTCTTTATACCTAAATATGGCTACCATTTTTCTAGATTATTTTCGATCAGGTTCGAATGACCTGAAACTCCAACTGATATCCTTGATTCTCCTAAAAAATTATCACGAACTATATTAAATCTAGAATGATCCATGTCACTAGCGCTGCTGCCAAATGGCCATCCAGCATCCTTATCACAATAACACCTGCTACCCTCACGAGATCCTAAAATAATAGCATAACCCTCACCAATAAATCTATTCCTTTCTATAATATTATAGCTCGGCGTGGTATGTCTGACGACTCCTCCCTGGCCACAATTCCTATAAAGAAAGATTCCGCCAGCATTATGCACAATAGTATTTTCATAAATATTATTATGATCAGAAGAATCTATAGCAATAGCCTCCCTGTCTGACTCAGTAGAATCAATTAATGATCCTGTGATAGTAGTATGATGAGACTCAGCATCCAAATAAATCATAACACTAACAGAACTTCCCGCCAATGTTACATTTCTTATCGTTGTATATCCTACACCAGGACCAACATACATAGGAATCATTTTAGTAGCAGTAATGGTAGAATCCTCCACGATAACTCCTACAGGAGATGACTCTCTTATTGTAGAAACATAATCCAAAGCCTTGCTTATCTTAAAAAGAGCAGGATCTTCTCCATTTCTAGCTATTCCTTGTATTCTTATGCCTCCAGATATATTACAATTTCTAATTGTTGTATTAGACTCTGTAATAATAATAGCCTGCATGGATTTTCCTTGACAATCTATTATAGAACCATCTGGTTCATTTCTTGTGGATGTCCAGCCAATGGCTCCATCATCTCCCGGCTGACCCTCAATTATTGGGCAATCGCAAGATATTAAAAAGCTAAGGATAATAAGATAAAAAAATCTCACTTGCTAGGGAATCTCCACCAATACCATATCCAAAAGCTCACTCCAAGAGCAATTACAAATACTACTATCGACCCAACCGCTACAACTGTTTCATTCATATTCATTCCTTTTTAAGAATATTACCAAGAAATATTCCGAAAAATTTTCGTAGATAGTCATGTAAAAGGATATAACAACTCGAATAATTTTTTCCTAAAACACAGATTCCTCATTCTTACGCAAGAGAATGAAACGCCGAGTAATTATTGATAAAGCTTAATAATGCTTAATACTAATAAATCTGTCTTGCTCTAAGATGTCTAAGTCTAGCAATTGCCGGATGCCGGCTAGTGCTGATAGTCAAAGTACCTAAGCCAAGTGGCGACGGTTTCATGTTTCCCTTAATCAGCTTAACCTTCTCCCAATGATTATTCAATTCTGTGGTCCATTGGGTATTCAATAATTCAGATATGGCCGGAGGCGTAAAGCTTATTCCGTTATCTGTTATATTAAATTCGCGCCCTCTTTCAATTAATGCCTTGCTTGCCAAAGCCCAAAGCAAAGCTCCTTGCACAATAACATCATGGAATTGCTGAACAATTTCTGTATTCTCAAAACTAAAGAAGGTAAAGTGTGGAACCTCATTGAATAATGTAATAGAACTGGCCAAGAAGGTTACCAGTGAGTCTATGCTAAAGATATCGCAATCATGATATATTACATTGCCATAGCCATCTTTTCCTACTGATTTACCAGCGCTATTTAGTCTGGCTTTCAATGACTTTAAAAGGTTGTTGATATTGCAAATTGCTATTTGGGAATAATGGAATCCTGGGTCATCGCCGAGGTGGACATATCCATCACTGTTAATGGCCGGCAATTGGGTCGTGTTGACCATGAAGTTGAATTGGCCGGTGAGGGTATACCCATCGAGAAGACCTTGCCAGAGGTCCGTGTAGACGCCTATGGGGCCACTGATTCCAACCGAATGATCATAACCGTAGAGCCCAGTACTGATTTGATAGACGCCGGCCATTGTGGGGCCGAGGAGGACTTGCCCGGAAGGTTGGATAATAGTGATATTTGGGACGACGGCGAGATTGACGGGATTGCCGTTAAAGTCTCTGAAGAGAGCTGTCAACTGAACGGATTCGGTCAGATCAACAATTTGTCCACGTGAGCGCAGTATAGCCATACTATCATGTAATTTTAATAGCATCTTTTATTCCCATCTAATATATTTTGTTTAGCGGAGTACGGTCTTAGATTAGAAAGGTTCCAACATTTCTTAAAATTAGGATGATTCAAGGAATCATATGGAAGCTTGGACTGAGGTATTATATGATCTATATGCCATGTCCATGTCCTTTGATCTTCGTTATCCCAAAATAATGAATTATATATTCCGTGATTATTCCAATTCATCCAGGATTCAAATAACGACTCAAGATGGAGGGTTAATTCTTGAGGGGAGTAGGAGAGATGATTCCAGGCGGGAGAATTCTTAAACTTCCCTAATTTTTTTAACCCTGTGCGAATCATTTTCGATATATTCTTTCTAAGTTTATACGAAGGATCCTCAGTTCTTCGTATTTTTTCTCGCCTGGCGCCCTGCTTATTCACTCTTGTTTTATTATTCTGATAGTATTCTTTTTGTTTCTCATTTAGGTGCTCTTTATTATCCTGATAGTATTGAGCTGCTTTGGCTTTTATCTTCTCTAAATTATTTTTTCTATAATTATGCTCTTTTGCCTTTATGCTTTCTTTATTATCTTCATAATAAGACTTGCTTCTATTTAAGATATCGTCCTTATGGCTTCGATAATATTCTTGACTTTTCTCTTTTATTTTACCTTTATTATTCTGCTTATACTCTTTTACATTTTTTTGTATTTTGTCTTTATTATTTTGATAGTATATTTTAGCTTTTGCTTTTTTGTTTTCTTTATTTTTTAATCGATAGGCAAAAAGATATTCTGCAATACATTGTTTGCATGTATTGTGATATTTAAGAGAGTCTTTTCTAAAAGAAAAATGCTCGGCCTCTTTTTTGAGGGAGCATTTTTTGCAAAATTTAGGTGGCATAATTCTTTCTAGGTCTTATTCTTGCTCTTGCTTTTGCATCTCAGCCTCTTGCCTTTTAAAAAATCCAGGGTCACATATTACTATATCCTTTGTCCCTGGACGTTCCATGAGATTTCTTGAAGCAAGATCAGCCCATTCTATTCCATAATCTTTTGCAAGAACCATAAGAAGCTTTTGCAGAGAGCTTAATTCTTCAACATATTGCAAATATTCTGTATCAGGATCATAACCAGTAGGCAAAAGAGCGTCTTGAAACATATCTAATAGATTCATTGTAGATCTATGTATTATTCTTTCTATATAATCTTTTACACTATCTGATATTTCCTCCAAATTATAGGTTTTCTCTAAGAATCTAACAATATGGTATCTGATTTCATCAGTAGTATGGTATCTTTTCCACAGATTTTCGTCTGCTATTCTTAATTGATGATACACAATTTCTGTAATATATTGTATAACATCATCAGATAAATTAATATCGAGCAAGTTTCCAATATGTTTGATCCCATCATTCATTCTCGGAAGCATATAAGAGATAGCGAAATCTTTATTTCGTTTAAAATAGTCTAGCTGCGATACTTTTTGAGCCGGAGCCGGGCGAGTCTGGCCGCTGGGAAAGCTCAATAAATGAGCAACATTTGATGACAAAGGCAAAAGTTTTTCTACAATAAGAATACCGATAGAATTATCCTCAATATATTCATAGGTGCTCATTATATGTCTTCCAAGTTCATGCGGAAGATTTTTCTTTATATCAGAGAGCATTATACTTTTTTGTAGTTCCTGAGGAACTCTTGACACTTTTGCTACCACCAGCTTATTTTTATATATTACTTCGTATGCTTGCGTTGATATCCCTGTTCCCAAGAATCCAGCTAAGTCCTCGTCTTGAAGACCTTTAATGACTGGAATAATATTATGCCTTAAAAGCATAGCTATATGTCCTGACTTAGGTCTTACCATTTTTCGTAGTTTTTCTTCAAAATTATTAGCAAGCTTTAAAAGAGAAGAGGAATCATTAGATAGCTTATCTAGTATATTTTTAATATGTCTTAGTCTATACTTCTGCTCCTGCGGGGGAAGCTTCTCATATTTTATATTACGTCTTTTTTTTGGTGGGATTTTTTCTAAATTTTCCTCAAAGTTCTCCATGAACTCATTTATCTCAGATAAAAGCTCATCTTGATCATACTCTTTTGGCTCATCTTTCTTAAATTGAAAACGCAGTTGGTCATCCTTGTTTGGCACGGACTTCCTCCAAATGTTGTTCGCAGGCTATTCTGCCATTCTCATAATCTGCATCTATATATTCTTGTATCATTCTTTCTACGTCAGCAATATGAGCTTCCAATGTATTATTACCATTATGGACCCAATAAAGGTCTTGCAAGACCAATAGGTTCTCTTCTATGTCCCACTTATCAAATATATTAGATACTATCTGTTGCCGCTTTTTCTGTTCTTCTTCTTCTGAAAGAGGAAGCTTTGGGCCCACCTCAAATGATGGAAATATAATATGATTTCTTATTTCAGTCATCGGATTCCTCTTTAGGCTCATTTTTCTTAAATGGCAATCTTAATTGTTCATCTTTAAGTTTTGGTGTTATTATCCTGAGCTATTTTAATGCAATTATTTATATCATCAGCGTAACTATCTTCAATTTTATTCTTTGCAGATATTAGAAATTTTAACCGCTGCTTATAGACTTCTCCATATGGAGAGTATTTCAAAGAATGAGGCAGGTCATTAATATATGATTCAAGATCTTCAATTTCATGAATTATGCTTCGAAGTTTATTCATATATTACTCTTCATCGGAGGAGTACTCATCGGCAAACTTTTCATCTGATATTATTAATTCTTCGAATTCTTTAACTTCTATATGAGCTATAGAGCGAGGGGGCCTCAAGACAGGACGAGAAGATAGTTCTATCCTCTTAATTTCGGGTTCTCTGGGCTTGGTATTAGATAATATTTTGTCTCTTTTTTTAAAGATAGACCCAGAAGAAACAGACTTTTCTATTTGCTCTGGCTTAAGATAGTAATTTTTGCTCAAAAGATTGACGCATGTTTCTCTTGGGACAGAGATGCCTAGATCAGACAATGTGATATTTCTTTTAGAAATGTTTGTTATCCAATATTCTTTAGTCAACGAGAGTTACCTCAATAGCCTTAGGTTTCCCACTATTATTTTCCCCAATCTTAAATTGAACTCGCTGGTCCTTTTTTAGGGTCTTAAATCCAGACATGCTTATATCTGAAAAATGAACAAACATATCTTTTTGAGGTTCATCTTTTTGGTTCCATTGAATGAAGCCCCAGCCGTTTTTGTTGTTAAAGAAAATGATAGTGCCGAAGTACGTGTCTTGCATTTATTTGTCCTGTTTCTTGCATAAGAGATATTTAATATATCGGCTTATTGCTTTGATTATATGTTATTCCCATCAATAATATTTTGAGCATTTTTCATAACTTAATTATATTAGGTTCTTCCTCATAGCCTTCTTCGGCTGGAAGAACCTCTATACCATTTACTACTAATGGGCCTCGGCAACCTAAAAGCTTATGCAATTCAACAAGGCCCATAGTTGAGATATCATGATATTCTTGCTCATTTGAACAATTTTTTAATAATCGATCATATCGATCGAGTATCTTTTTTACATCACCTTGGCATCCCCAATGATTTGAAAGACTCAGCAAAGACTCTCTTGATTCTTTCTCATTGCTATTCTTCTTCTTCTTTTTCTTAGTCATCCTTATCCTTTGTAAATATTTTCATGCTTGGAGCTTTTGGGGTATAATATGGTTCATTTATTCCTGGAACATTAGACTTGCCATGTCTTTCATAAATCAAAGTTCTACCAGAAGGATGTGTGCTAGGATATACTCCAATAATAGTTATCTCTCCAGCATGATGCAATTTATGACAAGAGGCGCATATGCATGCGAGATTCATCCCATGATTATTACAATTAGGATCTGTTCGAGGAATTATATGATGAAGCTCCAATGTGGCCTTTTCTTTGGTTCCACATATTTCGCAATTCGTCTTCTTTGGTTTTTTAGTTAAATTTTTCATATAAAAGACTTAATTGTTTGCACTATATATTCCGCATCAGCTCCATCATATTGTCCCCATTGGCTTATTCGAATAAAGTCATGAGTAGTCCCTTCAATGCCTAAAACCTTGGCCAAAGCTGTAGGACCAGCATGCATAGAACCACATGCAGAACCAAGTCCTGTATATATGTTTTTTTCACTTAATTGGAATAATAATTGGTAAGCTTTATTCGGGACCTTAATAAAGGTTGTATTATTTAATCTATTAGCTTCTTTTGCTAAGATTTCAATATTTAAATCTTCTAGGCCTTTTTCTAGAATGGTTTTAAAGGCAAGCATATTTTTTGATCGTTTATTGAGAGTATCTAGGGCTTCCTTTAGGGCAGAATTTGTGGCGATGACTCCTGCAACATTAGCTGTCCCTGGACGATCCAATGAATATCTGGATCCTGACCCATATGGTCTCCACCAATTTGGATCTTTAAGATAAAGAATGCCGACCCCAACTGGGCCGCCAAATTTATGTGCGCTGAAGATTCCAATGTCCACCGGCATTTCACTTAAATTTATTGGTAGTTTTCCTATGCTTTGCGTCAAATCGCTGAAAAGATAGGTTTTTTCGATGGTTTCGAGGGGCTGAATGACTCCAAGCTCACTTTGGCTATGAATGCATATTACCTTCTCACCAGAATGGTTTTTGATTACTCCATTCTGATCGACAGGAATTAATGTATAATCTTTACTTTTTGTGCTAAGGGCATCAAGAACCGCAGCATGCTCGATAGGATACATGGATATTTTCCCTTCGCCACCATTAAGCTTCATAAATATGTCTATGCCCCACTCCGCCGCCTGAGTTGCAGAGGTAGTAAAATAGATATTTTTATAATCTGTCCCCAATTGAGAGGCTATATTCCCTCGGGCCTTTTCTATGAGTCTCGCAGATTCAAGACTAATAGACGATGGAGCCGATGGATTTCCATTTCCCTGAGGGGAATTTATGTAGTTCAGATATGCTTTTTGTGCCATTTGGCTCATTGTAATATGAGCATTGGCATCTAAATAATAATGGTCTTTCATAATAATTTATGCAATAAATGGGAATAGTTTCTGGAATATCTTATTAGATGTTGCCGTAGAATTAGTTGAGCTTACCTCATTAGCCTCAATATGCGTACCAGTGCCATTATCTATAATTGGAGACGTTGGCGATACATAATTGGTAATCCTAATTAATGTTTCAGATACATTATAGCCAATCTCAATACCTTTGCCAGTCAAAGATTCTCTAACACTATTCCCTCTTAAAATACTTCCATGGGAATCAACTGTAAGATTTAATGCTGATAAATATATGCCAACATTGCAATCAAATATATCATTATTATCAATACTACAATGATATCCATCTATTATATTAATAGCGTACCCATCTGTAGCCTCAATGTGGCAATCTGATACAATATGTTTATCTCCACCTAAAATAGTAAAACCATTTCCCGTAGAACCTTCAAGCCAAACAGAAGCTATTTTAATAAAAGATGACGTTGAAGCTACTTCTATAGCAGGCTGTGAAGCTCCACCATTTGATAAAATTTGCATACCAAAAATCTCAACACCTGTTGCATCTATGGTTATTGCTGGCCTTGTATCATTTGGAGCCTGAATGGCAATATCACGGCCAGGCCCTCTAATAAAAAACCAATTCTTTGTTATTGTTAAGAATTCTGAAACAATACTAGGGCCACTACCCACAGCTCCAACAATATGAATTACATCATGATTACCATCAATTATCATATTATCATGAATATATTGAAATGTTTTCAATGCCGTTTCTGGAAGAAGCCCATCATTAGTGTCACTGCCATTAATAGGATTCCAATAATAATGCTCGCCTACACCAGAATGATGACCTCGAAGATCCTCAATAAGATACTTGGTTTGAGCACTTTGCTGCTGCAAAATAGCTCCCTGAAGCAAATCAGTAGCATCAACATCTGCTGTGCTATTATCTGTAAGCTTTCCAATGCCCCTAATAAGAATCTCACCAGCAGTAACCGTAGAATCAAGTATTACCTGACCTCGTGCCAAATCTATGCTAACCTTATCCGGTCCATTCTTATTTATTAGCTTTATTCCACCATCATATTTTCTTAAAACTAAAGAAGATCCAGATCCACCCATATCAATTGTAGGCGAGAGACTTCCAGCTATACCACTATTACAATTTATAATAAAAGATGGCTGATCTCCACTTAAATTTATCGTTCCACTTAAAATAGAATCATAAATAAAACCATCAAAGAACTCCAAATCTTGGATAACACAATCTCTTATTACAGAATACCCATCAAGAACGCCAGTTACTGTAGCGTTATTAAATTCACAACCCAATACATCCGCCGCTGAGGTTATTGTAAATTCACTTCTGGTTGAAGACTCTCCTTCAAATATTAAACCATTATATAATAATCCTGCATCAATCGTGGCATCACCACGAATATAAAACTTAGTAAATCCTCTTATTGTTTTAATCGTTAAAGCATCAAGGAAATTGTTAACTGGCTGTCTAGGTGTTCCAGTTGGATATACAATGCCAGAAAAAGAACTTGTTAAATCTACAGTTACACCACCGCCAAAACTTGAATACTCAATATCCTGAATATTCTGAGAGGTGGCAGAAGAAGAGTTAGCTAAAATAATCTGAACAAATGCAGTTGGCGATATGGACGAAATATCTCCACCAACATCATCAATGGCCACCAAATTGCCACCTGAGACACGACACTGAACTTCATTATGAACCTTATAAATGTCGCCAATTTCCCAATCATTATTAATTCCATCTGTTAATGGATCGATTTGTAATTCTGTTTCAGATATAATCTTAGTAACAGATGCATAAGACTCATCATAAAAATTGGTTATTGTAGCTCCACGCTCCACACCATCAGATATAAACGTTGCATTGTCATCAATTAATGTAATACCACCAGTCGCCCCAGAAACCGTAGCATAACCATCTGATGTCCTTATATACCTCGCCTCAAATGCTATCTGAGCATTTTGCAATGTTGCAGTGATTCCTACAGTTGTGCCTCCTCCAAGATTCTCACCACCACCAGCAGAAATAATAGACGGATAGATTAAATTTGTTATTCTCTGCTCATGATCTCTTAATGTATCATATATATCTT
>Ga0307380_10003724_pt1 | contig 20903 bp, 23 predicted proteins | sample UN3MG_FD_202239 | JGI IMG/M metagenome (GOLD analysis project Ga0307380, IMG submission 202239) | Soil microbial communities from Risofladan, Vaasa, Finland - UN-3 | ecosystem: Environmental > Terrestrial > Soil > Coastal area > Acid sulfate soil | place: Finland: Risofladan, Vaasa | collected... | reverse complement strand
ACCTCAGTAAGTTCATCTTCATGTCCACGCTGGATTTGAAAGATTTGGTTCAGTAATTGACCCATTTGTTGCATATCTTGGCGAGACGGGCCGCCGAGGCCGATAGTGTCCCTTGCTTCTCCACGAACTTTATCAATATATTCTTGTGGAAGATTTAGTTGTGCTTCGTTTAAGCTTTCTCTTACTGGTCGTGCCATGGTGATTTTTTATTTTTATATTTATCTTATATTAAGGATTCTTTTATACCTTGATACTTTTTAGTATATTCTTTCCACTTCGTATCACCCAATGTGGCTCTAATCCGTGGATCATTCAACATTATTTTAATCGTTTCATCATTTTTGCTATGAAATGCTAACGATAAGGCAATATTTTTTTCAATAGTTGGATCCATTTCATATCTAAGTAATTTTTCAATTATCTTAAAATTTCCATTTAATGCTGCGCTTCTTAACATTTCATCAGTTGGTGATAATTTTAATGTATCCATTATCATTTCAAATGGTTGGAATCCCCCTAGCATTGCGGCCACTAGCGCCTCATTTTCTACATTAATGTGGCTCAAATCGCGTTTGAGTATTTCTTCTAAAACTTTTATCTTATAACGAGTAATTGTCCATCTCATTAATTCTTGAGTGATCTTTCCGCCTTTTTCTATACCATAAAGAACGATATCCTCTAAACCCTTTGCTTTTCCGTGCCCTATTATTCGGTCAGGAGGCATCTTATCCAGGTCTGTCTTTAATTCATCAAACGATTTTGGTTTTAAAACGTTACCTATCGATTCGTTTGTTTTATTTTTCTTTGTGTATTTTCTATTTGGCTTTCCGTATTTCCAAATGTGTGGATCGTTTTCTTTTTCTGACCATATCAACCTTTCAACTGTATTTGTCAATGACCATGAATTTTCTGGGAAATTTTTTACGGTTAAATCTGTAAATTGATGTGGTTTACCTTTAAATTGCCTGTCGGCATAATCTTTTAGATATTTTAAATATTTTGGATTACCTATTTGTGCAGCTTTTTTTGCTTCTTCGGTTCTCTTCCCAATTTTTCCTCCTGCATCAACTATGGGTAAAATTAACCTTCTAAAATCTCCGCGTTTTAATACAGTTTCTAAAAGCGTTGAACCTTTTCTCACTTTATTTATGTTAACTTTATCTTTATTTTTCATTGCCCATACCAATAATGCATGAAGCGCTGCGCTATTTTGTTTTTCGGCACCCAAGAAAAAAACGTCCATGTTGTCAGCTGCTGGATTAGCTCCAGCATGCAACAGCATATTAACTCCGCTCTCATTATTTTTGTTAACGGCCTGCCATAAGGCATCATCAAGGTATTCCTGTTTGAATTTATACAAACTTAATAATGTATATAGACTATCTCTTTGCCACCCAGCAGATGCTGCAATGCTTAATAATTGTCCATCATTTATTTCAGGATTAGCACCGTTTTTGATAGCATACTTTATCATGGCCCTATTTTTTGCCTTTCCAAAATTCTCTGAAAATGGTTGAGTTTCAAGATGCTCCGAAAATGTTGTTGTAATCCCACGAAGTAATATCTCGTTTGGATCCATCTCGCTTATCGCATTATCGATATCCTGAGGACTCTTGGGTTTTAATATGCTCTCAAAAATTATCATTACTTCTTCGTAACCAATGCTATGAATTTTTTTGCAACATCCTCAGCAGTCGCTTTTGGTCTTGGGGTTACAGAAGGTCTCTCTCTTTTTATTGGAGAAGGCCTACCTGGTGTTGTCTTAATCCCTGGCTTGACTCTTGGCTTCGTTCTTGGTTCAGCCATCGCAGTCTGTTCGTCGATCAAACTTTCTTTTACAATCTTTTTTGCCATTTCTTCGTATTTTTTTAATTCTGGTCCTAATTTTTCTCGTACATCTTTATTATCTAATAACATTTTTACAATTTCTAAATGTCCGTTTTCAGCAGCGTTTCTTATTGCAAAATTGGGTTTGCTATCAGATAAATCTTCAGCACTTGGATCCACTCGTTTATCTTTTAATAACAGCTCGACAATCTCGGTATTTCCAAATTGGGAAGCAACCTTTATCGGTCTGTTATAATCCGCGGATGGATCAATCCTTGGATCTTTTACTAACAATTTAACAAGATCATTGTTTCCTCTGGCGATTGCAATCGCTACCGCCTCGGTCACAGATTCTTTTTCATTTTCAGGTTTTACTCTCTTATCCTTTAACAAGGCTTTTACAAGATCTTCTCTTCCAAACCCTACAGCCCAAACCAAAAGCACTGATTGCTTTTTACCTGGATCTAATTTATCGTTTTTTATTAACTCAATCAATTCTTTTTCAAGACCCATCTTGGCTGCTTTATACACCAAAGAATTTGGAGATACTTCAACCTGTGGATTCGTAAGAAGAATTCTTATTATTTCAGGATTTTTTACCTTCGTTAAATCGCTTGAAATTTTATTTGGATCAGCCCCCCTTTCGATGGCAACTTTAACGAGCGCCGGATCACCAATCGTATTTATTGCTTTAGACATTAACTCATTTGGATCTTTAATGGCCAACGCTGCTTGCATTATTTCATCTTCAGATTTTGGTCTTAAGATGTTTCCAAGTGATTCGTTTACTCCTTTTTCTTTTTTCATAACCCTGGGGTCTGATTTTAATAACCGTATAATGTTCTTATGTTCATAAACTTCTGCGCCTCTTAGGGCTGCATTGTTTAAATCTGATGGATCCACCTTTGGGTGTTCCATTAATATTCTAACGAGATCAATGTGTCCATTGCTAGCGGCCCATCTCATTAATTGATTACTCCTAAACGACGGGTCAAAACTTTGGTGCTTCAATAAACTATCTATAAAACTAGGATTATCCCTTATCGCTTTACCTGCCGCTGCATTAAGTTTCTGGGGATCTATTTCCTTTGTTTCTAAAATTTTTTTTCCTAATTCAGTATCATGTTCTGCTGCCCATTTAAGTGCTTCGCCGCTTTCTTCTGGTGTTAAATCTCTTTTCAATGCTTGGTACATTATCTCAGAAGACTTTTTACTCGACGCAAGTTGTATCAATTCTGTATTAGATAGATGCTTTACTGCGTCGGCAATTTCTTTCTCAGATTTCGGTTTGAGAACATTACCAAGAGATTCTTTTACAATCATTCACAAATTTATTTTTAATCATCAGAGAATAATTTATCAATATATTCCTTCGATGCTACCGAGTCATCTTTAAAGTGGGATGCTTTAAACGATCCATCCGGATTTACAGTTACCCCTATCATTGATTTTTTGTCAGAAAGAGGCTTTGTAAAATCATAAATAAAATACTGATTTGAGAATACATCAGCATAAGAATCCCAATAGTTTTTAGAATAAGAGATACACCATGAATTTGATCCAAGAGCATGTGATGCTTCGTAATCAATGGGACGAATCACCAATAAATCTGGACGTTCAAGAACAATCTCAACGTTTGATTTTGTGTCCTTAATTTTTTTCTTCATGGAGTCCATGTTGAATCCACCCGATAAGTTCTTTATGAGGGCTTCTGATTCATTATAAAGATCGCCAAAGCTCTTAAACTTTCTTCCTTTTTTCTCGTAATAATCGGAAAGTTGATTTACATACTTTATATTTAATTCAAGCATGCTATTCAATTTTTCTTGTTCACGATCTGTCATCTTAAAATAGATAAGCCTCTTTTTAACGGCTTTTAGTGCTTTGTTTGTTTGAGCACTAATTTCAGATCCCTGTAAAAAGTCGAACAAATCTTCAAGTTTTTTAAATGTGTCAATAGGTGGTACTTTATGAGGATGGTTTTTTACCATCTCATAAACTTCAATGAGTTTTTCCCAGGATTCACGATCTTGGAATACCCACTTCGTGAATTTACCCACATAACCTATTTTGTTGTCATCTAACAACATTTGCTTTAATTCTTGGAATCGTGGGTCTTGCTCGGGAATACCTACTATCTTTAAGACTGCTCTGGCTTGTTGCATACTCTCTTTTAATAAAATTGGTACTAAACTCTCCTTAACTATTACGGTTCTCATTGTAAATATAATAATTTTTATGAACTTTTATACATTTGGTTCTATTTCTTTCAATAATTCTTCCATGTAGTCCTTCACAGCTATCGCGGGATCATGCATTTTAGTGTGACTATAGCCCGTAGGTTGAGGGTGATTTGGATAGTACCAAGAGTGATTATTTCTAAACATCATTTCCCTGATATTTATTTCATCGGTATTAGATGGTTGTATTGTTGCCCCAATAATGGATCTAACATCCGATGGTTTTTTTGTGAAATCATAAATCAAAAACTGATTGTTAAATGTATCTACATAACTATCGAAATGGCTTCGATTCGTAGCAATACAAAATTCTTGCGAACATAATTTCTTACTTGTTTCAAAATCCGAGATTGTAAAAATTAAAAGTTCAGGAGACTTATAAAATATTTTTACATCATCAAACGCCTTTACTTTTGGATACATTGTCTTAAGATTCCATTCTCCATTTAAGTTTGCCACAAAAGTTTCAAGTGTTGGAAGAAAATCTTGCGGATGATCTGCAAATCCGCCAGAACTTTTTAGGAAAAATCTTTTAATATCATCAGCATTTTTTTTATTAACAATTATAAACTGTCTAAGTTCTGGCGTGTCTAAAACTCTCCTTGCATTAGATGGAATTAATTTTATTAAATTACCTGTTAATCCTTGGGTTTCAAGAGAACGTATGGTGTCATACATATCCATTGCACTTTTAAATGTATCAATTGGCGGAATATTTTTTACTCCAGTTGTTTGTATTGTCTGAAATAAATCTTTTAATTCCTCTAATGGCGCTCCTCCGGCCATCCATTTTGTAAACGATCCAAGATAACCTATTTTGTTTGCGTCCTCCAACATTTGTTTAAGCTCAACATATCTTCTATCTGTTTCAGGAATGTTATTTTTCTTTAAAACAGATTTTGCTTGTTGCACATTTTCAAATATGTTTATGCTCTCTCTTACTAACATCTCAGACATCTATTAATGTTATTTTAATATATATACATACAAAAAATCCCCGGATGTATGATTATCCGGGGATCCTTATTTGATTTTAAGCTTCTTCGCCGCTTATCCACAACGCGAATATCCGCATTCTGGATTTACACATTTAACACAACCATCTTGCATTATGAGTTTGTCACCACACACATGACAACTTTCACCATCAATTTCTTCTTCAATGTAACGAGCCAAATATCTTCTTATAACAGAAGAAAATGAGGTAATGTTTTCATCAATTTTCTTAATGATATTTATAACGTGTTTGATGGGTGCGCCGTGTCGCAATAACATTGATGCACTAAGTGTTAACATTCTTTGTTCTACCCTTTCAGCAGCCAATTGAATATCTTCTATCACAAATTCTCCATTAACAAATTTATAGTGTCCTTTTTTTACTTTGATGATTTTTCCTCTTGTGTTTTTATTCATTGGGGGGTTTTCGAATGCAAAGACTTCATAAGGTTTGTTTGTTTCGGGCCACAATCCAATGATAACCGCAAAATCTCTTCCCCCAGATTTAGCCACGTAATAATCGGCTTCTAATTGTTTTGGTCTCTTTGGTGCTTTGGTTTCCTTAAAGTCTTTGTTCTCTTCCTTATTAGATAACAAAACCCCGGACCTTGAACCCTCTCTATAAATTGTTAATCCTTTACACCCAGTTTTCCATCCATGAAAATAGATATCGTTAACCTCGGCTTGAGTAATTTTTTCAGGAAGGTTATGTGTAATAGAAATTGAATGGTCTACCCATTTTTGAATTGCTCCCTGCATATTGATTTTTTCCATGTAATCAACATCGTGAGATTCTGAACCTCCCCAGGGTGATTCCGCAACAATCTTATCTAACTCTGATTCTGGAAGATTTTTTAAATACTCATGCGCATCTTCAAATGATTGTTTCTTATCTTTAAACCAATTGATAAATGGGTAGTGTATAACATTGTACTCTTCCCATGAATCTCCATTATCATCTACGTAAGCTACATTAATCTCTTCTTCATGTGGATTTATCTTTCTTCTTCTACGGTAGTAGATCTTAAATACGGGTTCAATTCCAGAAGTTGTTTGTGCTTCAATAGCAAGAGACCCGGTTGGAGCAATTGACATTGTAGCAATATTTCTTCTTCCAGTTTTTAGGTATTCATCGTATTCTTTGTGATCAAAATTATCACTTATGACTCTTCGAATGAATGGATTTCCCGCTTCAACGTCGGCATCCCAGATTGTAAATGGACCTCGTTCTTTTGCAAGCTTTATGCTTTCTCTATAGGAATTAATAGCGATACATTTTTGAATATCTTCTCCAAGTTTTGTGGCTTTTTTACTGCCGTATTGAATTCCTAACGAGGCGAGCATGTCCCCAAATCCAAGAACACCTATTCCAGTACGCCTTCCTTTATATAAAACGTCCAATACTTTCTTCCAAACACTTAACTCAGTGCGCTTTATTTCGGGGTCCTCTGGATCTTTTTCTATTTTATTAATGATAGCTTTTATCTTCTCTTCTTCAAGGTCGACAATGTCATCCATGAACCTCTGGGACAGCCTGGCAACCTTTGCTAGCTTATCCCAATTAACTTTAGCCCTTCGTGTAAACGGGTTTTCTACAAGGTTAAAAAGATTGATTGATCCGAGTCTACACGAATCATATGGAGATAATGGAACTTCACCGCAAGGGTTGGTTCCCTTTGTAACAAATCCAAACTTAGCGTAAGCGTCTGCTGGAGATTCATTAATTACATTATCCCAAAATAGAACTCCGGGTTCAGCATTTTTATGTGCTTGGTGAACGATTGAGTTCCATAGTTCTTTTGCCTTAATTCGTTTTACGTAGGTTCCAGATGGAAGTTTTATTAATTTATTATACGGTAACTGTTCTTCAACGTTTAATTGCCTTTGATCAGTGGGCCATGACAAAAAATAATCTTCATCATTTTCAACAGCCCTCATGAATTCATCGGTAACTTTAACCGAAATGTTCGCCCCCGTAATTTTAGTTAGGTTGTCTTTAATAGTCACAAAATTTGTAACATCTGGATGATTTACGTGCATTGTTATCATCAATGCCCCTCTACGACCATCTTGGGCAACTTCCCTTGTGGTATTAGAAAATCTATCCATGAATGATACAGCCCCTGTTGAAGATGCTGCTGAGTTGTTAACTCCCGCGGTTGATGGTCGAAGGTTTTCCATGGTAATTCCAACACCTCCCCTCCTTTTCATTAACTGAACCATTGATTCGTCAATGTTGCAAATACCACCATAGGAGTCTGAACCATTATCTATAAAGAAACAGTTTCCTAAAGAGGAAACCGCGTTTTCATTTCCAGCCCCAAAAAGGATTGAGCCGCCGAAAATAAAGTACTTAAAATTTGCTAGGGTATCGTATATTTCTTCAAATGATAATGGGTTTTTATGTTTTGATTCTGCTCTGTAAATTTCTCTTGCTACTCTTTGTATTGTGTCATCCGGGGTGAGTTCTTGATAGTAGCCGTCTTTGGTTTTTAATGCGTATTTCTTTATCCATACATTTGTGGCGAGGATGTCTCCTTTGAAATACTTAAGGCCAGAGTCGCGAAGCTCGTGTTCGCGGAAAATGCGTTCCACCATATTTAATTTGTGTTCTTATTTTAGTTCTAGTTTTGGTATTTATATCGTCTTAACAAACGTTAACTCAACGATTTTTCCACCGATTTTTGTCTCTCATTTAGGATTTTTCCTAACTCCGCAGCTTCCTTCTCGGCCCCCTGTGAAATCTTTTTTGCGTCTTTTCTTTGACCATAATAGTTTGTCAAAATCTCTGACAAAAATGGTTCTACTGACTTATCAAAAATAGCACCACTAACGCATTTTATTTGGTTACTATTTATCTGAGCATTTTTATTTTTTGTGACAAGATTTTCTATAGAAATCTTGAATTGACGCATTATACTCGGATAAAGCGAAGCGTAGTCAAATGCAGCAACCCATTCATAAAGATCTGGTGTTGGTTCAAAAACAAATGCGCCTTCATAATCTGCTCTTTCGCGATTCTTGTTTTCTTTTGGAAAAACTTGTCCTCTTTGATATGCATATCTGTCCAATGTTGCTTCCAACATTTGTATCGGCGAGAAAGCTGACATTGCTTCTACACGAGTAATGTTTCCAAGACCAAGGAACGTTCCCATGGTCTTTAACTTATTGTGTATCTCCTCAACGAGAATGGTGTCAATGGCATTATAAAAGATGTATTGATCATAGTCCTTGTTATACATATCCTGAAAGGTTCCAGGATATTTTACTTTTCGAATTCCAAGAGCTGCTTCAGCTACAAAGTCAAGAGTGTTGTTTTCCTTTGGATCAACGGTTCTATCCCACTTCTTATAAATTTCCAAGTAGTCAACAATGAGTTTGTGTTGAGGGAGCATTATTTCAATTCGTCTTCCTCTATCTTTCAATCTGTGTTTATACCACTGTTGAGTTGGTGACATCCACTTAATATCAAGATTCAATTTATGGCTGCGGTTGCAAATGTATCTCCAGTCATAATTCCAGAAGTTCCATCCAGTGATGAGTGGAGCGTGTCTTGCATAATTATAAAGAAAATCATGCAGCATTGTTGCTTCGTTATCATACTTTTTATAAATGAATGTATACTCCTTTCCAAGTTTATGCATGTGTTCATTTATGTCTTTTTCTATCTTAGCGCACTGTTCTCCTGAAAGATCTTTAAGACCAAAGACAATGACTTCAGGTTCGTGGCTCCACGCAATTGAATTTATTCTGTTGTTTGCAAATTCTGGACTTGCAAATCCTTCATCAGTTACATCAACCTCAATATCGCAAGAATAAAGTTTTGGCATATTTTGTTCAAAAAGTTGAGAAACTTGTTCGTCACCTGCATCCATAAAGAATTCTTGAAGCCTGTGCTTGGTTAGAAATTCTGATGGAACTTTTTTAACATTTTTACCGTCCCAAGATTTAACACCTGGCAGTGCTTGGTTTTCCCATTTTGCATAGTTGTATGCATATTGATGATTGGCGGGAACATTCATTTGCATGTATGATATTTCCCCATCCTTGTTTATGAAAGAAATTATGAGTTTTCCTGGACGTTGTTCTACGTTTACGATCATACTTTTTATTTTAATTATTATATGGTGGAAAAGAAAAAGGTTTACTTTGATAGCAAACCTTTTTCATCATTATATGCATAGAAAATTACCGATAAAGGTAATGCGTTTATTCTTTACTGTCACTCTCTTTGTATTTCTGCGCCCATTCTTCCAATTCATCAAGGTTTTTTAAATTATAAACCGTGACTGCATTTTGATAAGCTGTTTCTACTTCAATGTCTGATCCTGGAGATGGAATTTCATTTCCATCTTTGTCATCCGGTCGTATCCTTACAAGGACGTCGCATAATTTTAGCCACTCAAGCTCCCAGCCAAACCAATCAAGGCTTTCACTTCCGTGATGTATTTCGCAAAAGTGCGTTAATAATGGTGCAAATGGAACAAATCCATTGTCCATTAAAATTTTCATGGCGTCTAATTGTCGTTTAACGTTATCAGCATGCCAGCCATTTGTGTACGGTGATGCTATGTAAACTTTTATCATGTTTTTAGTTTTTGTACTTCATCCATTAAACGCACTGACAATTCCTCATACTTTACTTCATCAAAGTCCTTATCGTAGAATACTTCAACATAACTATCCTTCGTTGTTGGTAAAACAAAAACGTAATAATCGGTTGCCGTCATTGCTACTTCTTTAATTCCCTTTAGATTTTTTACAATAATATCCATAGGGATACCTTCGATGCAATAATGTACTGCGAGAACTGGTTTTGGCATTATGAATTTAGTTGTTGCGGTTCTTTCGCTTTAGGGTCACTCGATACTAAAACACCAAGTTCTTTAAGAGTATCAAACGCGATTGAACCTTTTAAATTTTCTTCGGTTTGATTGGTTACTACAGCGACCATATTCTGCAATGCTGAGAGAGCAATATGATCATTCTGATATTTCTTTTGCAGACTTTGAATTTTCTTTAAATCTATTACCATAACTTTAATTATTTTTTATCGGTTGAACCAAATCCCCCGGCTTTACGATCCTGTTGTATACCTTCGTAAAAATTAAGATACTCAGATGCCATAAATTCAAAGGTTTCTGGTTCTGTAACTTCTATATCATTCGTAAACACTGGGGTTTCGACAAATTGAATAAGTTTCATATTTTGATAAATACGAACTACTTTAGTGGATGTGTTGATAACATTTATGTGAATTTCTCCTTGATAAGTGTAATCGACAACCTGGGCACCAAATACTAACCCAAGTTTAGATGCTACTCCAGATTTATTTGATGCAATTAAGGCTCTTCCTTCTTTTGCCATTCTGGAATGAATTCCTGCAGGTATGAGTGCTCTTTTATGAGGAGGGAGTAAGAAATACGCTTCTCCTTTGTTTTCATCGAATTTAAAGATGGAATCATTGTGATCATCGAGTTCATACTTAACTTCGGATGATGGGCCAGCAAGGGTCAACGTACCCGAACAACTTGAAGATAAGCTTACACTTGAACCACATATATTTGGGTATCTTGTGGTATCTGACCACTCAAACAATTCTGGATTCTTTTCTTTAAAATCCTTTATGAATTTTGCATTAAAAACTGGTACAAAGAAATCTATACCGGCATCTGTTGGGAATCCACGAGATGGAGATTTAACTACTCGTGATTTTAAAAATTTTGTAACTTCTTTTGCCATAATAAGGTTTTGCTTATTATATTATGGCTATTGATTAAAGTTTTACGATTTCTTAGCTTTTTTCTTTTTCTTGTTACCAATAAGGTTTGCGTAATCTGAATATGAAGAAACTTTATGCTTATACTTGTGATTTTTTGGGTTGGTGATATCCTTTTGCTTAACGTGTTTTACAGATTGATCTTTGCCCTTTTCAAATGTCATAGGAACATTCATTTTCTTGGCCATCATGGTACCTATCTTATCATAAGGATTTATGTTTTGTTCTTGAACATGAGGTTTTCCGATTGAAGCATCCCATTTATCTCCGCTTCCTATGGCACTTGGTGAGGCTTGTTGAGATCCTGTCATTGCAGCAGTAGATGCTGGAACAGCATTACCCATGCCTGGAGTTGTACCCGCTCCGTCCATTTCTCCCAGAGCAGATTTAAACTCGACATCATTCTGCAATGAGTTTAGAATTCCATTCCATTTTTTCTCAGCCCCTTCTCGTGTTTTTGATTCAGGACCCTTTGCGCCGCAAACGTGGCACTGGATGAAAAATGTATTTTCATCATAATTGGATTGGGTCCAACCTTCATCAAAACCACAAAATGGACATTTTCTCATATTTACATATTATTTAAGTAATCAACCACGTTTAAAATAAAATTCTCATCTAACGATTCCAGTGGTTGGTGATCAGGTTCCATAATACGTCCGTCTCCAGTTACAATCGGGCTTGAATCAAAATAAAACTGAAAAAATTTCTTATCATTTACGTCGGTTATTATTTCTAAATTTAAAGGAAAACCTACATAATGAGGATTAAAGGAATTTCCCATGTCAAATGAATAACTTACAAGGTGTTTAAAACCGGGATACCCTTGGTTTTCCATGTCTTCTTCCCCGTCTTCTTCCCATATATTATCGGGATCGAAGTGCAGATCGTGTTTTTCTAGCATATCGATAATAGCTTGAAAATCTGGCTGCATATACGACAAATCCTCATTGATAAATTTTGCTCTCATATTCGTATTTATTTTATATATTTTTATACGCTCTTACGTAATCAACCAAAAACTCAGAAGTATAATCATCGGGGTATTGAAATTCTCCATCTTTTATCGGTACATAATCATTCTTTTGTTTTCCTCCATATTTTTCTTGAAGGGAATGATTTACTACTATCCATTGCTGTGCAGATTCTACATTATAATATTTTATAATTTTTTTATTAGTGAATCTGAATATCTTAACCCCATCGGTGAACATTTCTATTTTATCAGGTCCCCATTCTACAACAAATTCATGGAATTTAGGTGGACCTGGTTTTTTGGGTTTTCTTTCTATCCAAAGATGCCATCCCCTACTTCCACGATTATTATCTGAATCATGACCATAATGTAAATTAATACATTGTTTTCCGGCAGTTTTTCCATCTAAGTTTCCGTAGAGTTCAAAAATGTCAAATTCTGGAGGCCATGTTGAACCCCATAGCCAAAATGCTGGCCAAACACCAGGATCAAAAGGAATAGTGCACCTACATTCAAACCTTCCGTATTGTTGTTTAAAGGATTTTTGGGTTGATAGCAAACTTACTTCAAAAGGAATTGTAACGGGATTTCCCGTTCTATGATCATCAGGAAATGTTCTTGGATTGTGTTTAACGGTGAATGATGCTGTTGAATCAAGATTTAAAGTAGGTTCTCCATAATAAACTGAGAGTTTGTCTGGATGAAACATTCCCCATCCTTCTCCTATGACCCACTTTTTATGTTCAGATGATAAACCCCAAGATTTTTCAATAAATTCATCTTCAAAGGTTATATCCCACCCTTCCTTGGATTTAGGCGAAATATTTTTTAGTTTTCTCTTATAGAATTTTCTATAAAACCAAAATCTCACTTTAAAAAATACATTAAAAATAAGATCTTTAAGTGTCATTCTTCGTATTATGATTTGCATGATTGATTGTTTATTTTATTTATTCAACCAAATAAGCACGTATATTAGGAATGTCTCTTATAAATTCAATTGTTTCGAAATTATCGTCGTAAAAATTATTTTCGGAATGTTGTTTGGAAATGATTTCAAGAACTTTTCTTTTTTCACGCGGGATATCAATTTCCCCCTCGTTATCTCCTATCGCAAAGATATTTTCAATAGGAAGGTGTCGTATTCCATTTTCAATAAGAAAATCATAAATAGACTGGCGTACTATTTCGTGTCTGGCAGTAAGAATGTACAGAACTGAATTGTTTTCTTTGTCGTATTTTTCTAACAACGGCCACATTATGTGTGTAACAGCACCATTAAGTGTTTCAAAATCTGACATATCAAACGTATCACCCGGTTGTTTCTTATAAACGTTGTATTCGGCTGCATTTAATGACTTAAAAAATTTACCGTTTCGATAAACATGGGTCTTTACGTCAGACTTAATTAAAGTGTCATCAAGATCAAAAATATGTGAAGTGGAATTGACCGTTTTGGCTCTCATATCTATATATTAGCCTGTAAATATAAAAAAAGAGGGTCACAAGGACCCTCTTTTTATGTTAAAAATTTGTTAAATCTTAGGTACCGGTGATGTTAATAGTAACACCTTTTCCACCCGGTTGGTTAGCCCATTTCTGTTCTTTCTTCTCTCCTTGTGGTCCTTCCATTCCAGTAACTCCGTCAATTGATTCCTCAACTTCTTCGTCACCGCCTTCAAGATCATCGAATGAGAATTCTTCCATATCAAGTTCGTCACCACCTTCAAGGTCATCTCCACCTTCTAAGTCGATATCTAACTCGTCACCACCTTCAAGATCGTCTCCGTCTTCAAGATCTATGTCAAGTTCGTCTTCACCTTCAAGATCATCTTCACCTTCAAGATCATCAACAACTTCGTCTTCTACTTCGATTTCGCCGCCAAACATTTCTTCAATGTCAACGCCTTTATCTTCAAGCCATCCCTTTAAAGATTCCCAATCGTCTGCAGACACTTTAACTTGGTCTTCGATTGCTTCACCTTCTTCATCAACAACTTGTTCTGCATCTACTCCGAGTTCTGCTAATTCAGCGATAGCTTCATCAACATCATCAACGGTAATTACAAACTCAGTGATTTCAACTTTTTCAGTGTCAACTTCATCTTCAAGTTCGTCATCTTCAAGCTCTTCACCTTCTTCTTCGCCTTCTTCTTCGCCTTCTTCTTCGCCTTCTTCTTCGCCTTCTTCTTCACCTTCAGCCTCTTCTTCGCCTTCAGCCTCTTCTTCTCCGGCATCTAGATCCAAATCATCAAAAGTAAGTTCATCAGCATCATCTTCATCTTCATCAGCTTCATTCAATTTTGCTTTGTTCTTAGCTTTGATGTTTTCAATGATCTTTTTGATTCTCGCTTTAGCAGCTTCATCCATTTTTTCATCTTCTTCTTCGTCGTCGTCTTCTTTAACGGCACACCCTTCAGTAGTTGAATTTATACCTGGTCTTTCATATCCTTTCTTACGATCTACAAAATCATAAGAACCGGGTTCTGCTTCAGCTTCATATTCATCCTCATCATAATCTTCATTCATTTTTGGAGATTTTTGAGATAAACGAGTTCTGATGTTTTTTTCTTCTGATTCAGAAAGAGCCACAGGTTCTAAACGATTAGCAAGTCTTTTACCAATTGTTGAGAGTTTATAATAAGTAACGCCATTTTTGCTTTCAGTAACAAAAAACTTAGCGTTCCTTTTAATCCACATTGTTGCGGCTGCAACAGGATTTTTAGAGGCCTCATTAAGGCCGGCAATGAACTTCTTAAGTTCAACCTTACTTACTTTTCTACCTTCCGATACAAAAGCTAATACTTGATTTCTTAATGGAGCATTAGCACCAACGACTACGGGTTGTCTTTCCCCGTATTTACGTTTGAGTGTTATAGATTTGCTCTCATTAAGATACGCGTCTAGCGTAATAGGAACATACTGTCTTTTCATAACATTAATTGTATTATTTTATTCTATATATCTATCTTATATCGAATACTTTTAACACTAAATGTTAACATCAAATTTACTAATCTGTGGTATCTGGTGGAGTTGTTGTAATTGACGGAGGAACAACTGGTTGAAACGTGTTATTTGTTGGCGTGTTTGAAATTGGATTATCTCGCTCCTGTCTATCTAATATGAGGTTAACTTCCCCTCTTATTCCTTCCATTCCAACCTTAATATCGGTGATGTCCTTATAAAGTGTAGTTTCAACTCCCTTAAAGAATTCTTGTTTTTCTTCCTGGAGTATCGAACTGGCATTTCTTATTTCTTTTCTTTGATCAAGATAAAAATAACCCATTACTATATAAAGAATTCCAAACAACCATAGAAGGGTTTTTACATTTAACTTAACGATGGAGCTAAACCCTATAGTTTTTCCATCTACTTTAATATCCTTATCCTTTATTTCTTCTGGCATATTAATAAACTGTCATTTGAGTTACGGTAAAATGTACCGTTGTACTGCGATCCGGAGATCTTATCCATGCTCCATATATGGGCACACCAACATTTAATAATAAATAATCTGTTTTAAATATCCAATTTTGGTCAGAATAAAAATTTATATCTTTTAAATATGTTGATGCCGAGTTTCCATTTGCATAATAAGAATTGCTAAAGAAATAAAAGAAAAAATAATAATACATATTTCCATCCTTACCCTTAAAATTACTCACAGTTCTTTGAACTTTGAAAAAATATGATGGACATCCTGCGCATGCTGTACCTATTTGGGCCCATCCATTTCCATCATCAACTTGATTTAAAGTGATATTAATCTGAGGGGTTGTGTTATAATCTGGGACAAAATATTGTTCCCTATCATTAAGAATATAATTAGATTTATTTTGAACTTGACCAAAAGATATAAGTGAAATTAAAACAAGCCCAAGAATAATTAATAATTTTTTCATTCGTTATTTTATTTTTAAAGTTGATCTTCCCATTCAAAATACCATTCCTGCGCCATGTCATAGAATTCGTTGTTTTCATCTAATTCTTCCTCCCACCAATATTCTATTTCATCCCTTAATTCATATAACTCTTCTTCATATTCTTCTTCATCCATATCTGGTTGTCTTTCTAAAAGGTAATCGATAGATGATTGCATTCCTTTAATTACATCCATTACATCAGATTTTTGAAATCTCTTCCAGTGGGCAATATCAACTCCTTCTTTGGGGTGAAAAATATCTTTTAATGATTCATTTATGAATTTTGCCTTCATAATATTTTAGTTACTTTTCCATAGACATTTTTTGTCCATCCATTTATACGGCCATGATTGTTTCCAATCAATACGCCTCGTTTATCGTTTTTACCCTTTACGAGGTGAGTATAGCAGTTTCCTCGTACCTTACAATATACTATGTCATCTACCTCAACATCTTCCCAGGTACACGGGGTGATCTCTACTGGTTGTCTTGACATCAACCTTGGTGTCATTGAGTTACCAGGTTCTTTACTTATTATGGTTTCTCCTTCAAGAAGCTTTTCAATCTTCCAATTCATCTTTATTATATCTTCATGTCCCAAAATGGTTTATATGCCATTTTTTTAGGTGCCTTGTGTTTAGGATTTCTTCCATATAAAACCAATGAAACACCTCTATCTGTATTTTCTATGTTAAAATGTGTCACTACGGCCTTTAAATTTTCAAATAAATTATTGTATGGTGTTTCTTTGCCTTCTAACCAATCTGTTATTTCACGAAAACGCAACCAATAATCTATTTTATACGAGGAAGAAATAAAAGAACTATATGGTGAAAAACCTTCCATTAAAATAATTTTAAATGGAATCTCAGCGTTTATTGGCATTCTAGTTTCACTAAGATATTCAGTTATAGCCTTCTTAATTTTTAAATGTAAATTTCCCTTTGGGTGTTTAGCAATTTGTGATTGTGTTTTCGGCACCAATATGTCACCAACATCCTCGTATACTTTTTTAGCTTTCATTTTTAAATTTGATTCTTATTCATTAAAAATTTTTAATACCCAAAGAATCTTTAGCTAAAGGTAAGTGATCTTCTTTAACTAAATACATTCTTCCTTTTTCAGGAAAGTGTTTTTCTAACAATTCCGCCAATTTTAAATTGGTATGTAAAGATGCCAATTTATCTTTTCCTAAAAGAATCTGAACGGCATCGGATCTGCGCATCTCATAAAAATTTTCTTTCATACTTTATTTTATTTTTCTTCTAAAAATTAATATTATTCAAATTCCCAGGGATCTTCAAGATAATTATTTATAATTGCATCATAAATATCCTCTAATTCGATGGATTCTATATATCCTTCTCCTCCAGGTACATTACTTTCAGCAACTAACATTTTATCGTCAAAATAATATGTAAAATCTGTTGGCCCCCAGTCATATCCAACTTTATCCATATCTATTCTAAATTGAATCAAATCCCTTTTAACTTTTAGTTTTAATAGATAATCATCGAAAGTGTCTTCCATATAGTTTTCAATTCGTTCTCTTTCAACTTCCATCTCCTTATAATCTTTATGAATTTCTTCTCCTGATTTCGGTTTAAACATTTCGCTTTCTTCAACTAAATCTGAATAATATTCTGCATCTACTTTTTCTTTATCATCCAAAAGATATTCATATTCCTTTGGATCAATGATCTCTATGTCATCATAAATGGTAGCAAGTTTTCCTATTATTTCTACATAGTCTAAGCGTGGATCAAACTCCATGCTTTGCAAAGGTTCTTCGTCTCCTTTAACAACTCTTACTGTCCAAAAATCATCTTCGTCATCTTTGAAAAATTTTGCTATGATTTCATGATCAGTGTCTCCGTCTATTCTAACATGAAAAAGATACTCATCGACAAATTGATCATCGTCTTCGTAGTTCATCATTGCTAATTCTGTCTCAACATCTTCTTCCTCCATCAATTCAGGTATGTACTCTCTTTTTCCCTCTTCAGCTTTTAACGTTTCATTCGTTAAAATTTCATCTTCGGTTGGTGTAAAGGGATCTTCATCGTAAGGTTCTGAGTGAATCGACATATCATAAGGATCCATATCATCTTCCATATCGTATTGAACGATATCAAATGGCACATCTTCAGGGGCTTCTGGTTCTACCTCAATGGGTTCCAAAATTTCTGCCTCTGGTTCCGGTTCCAAAATCTCCGGTTCTTCATCATTTATTTCTACATCATCAGGAAGATGAATGTCTACTTCAATCTTTTGAGTAACATCCATTATGAAATCTTGAATGGTTTGAATCTTTTCTTTTTCATCTTCAAGGTTGTCCATAATTTCGTCATATACAGACTCGTTTGTTGGAGCCAAATTGGTTGGGGCAGGGTGTTGCGAAAATGTCATCTCCGTGTTTTCTTCCAAATCGCGACTTCTTTTTATTACATCATCATATGTAAGTTCCTCTTCCTCTGATTCTCCAATACCTTTAAGCTTTCTCAATTCTGCCTTTATCTTATCTTTTCTTTCATCAAGTTCCTGTAAGATTCCTCCCCACACATCATGTGGCATAGTTTGATCTTTTCTTTCTCCAGATTTTAGTGTTTTTCTTGGATTAACATCTGGAACCCAGCTACCTTCATCATATCCAGCAAGATCTTGCTCCATATCTGACATAGCTTGTTCGTATTCTGCCTCAATTTCTTGTAACTCTTGTTCCAATGCTTGAACTTCATCATCGTGTACAAAAAGTCTTTGATAAAATTCTTCATCGTTTTCGTAATCATCCTCCAGTTCATCGGGGTCAAGATGACGAATATATTTGGCATTTAATGAGTTTAATTCATCAGCTGAATATTCGCTTCCATCTCTAAAGGTTATGATAGCTCCATTGCTAAATTTCTCTACGTCTTGAACTATTTTTTCTTTACCTTTTACTAAGAGTACTGTATCTTCTTCGTACTTGTCGGCTAATTTTGTACGTGTATTAAACTGAGCTTCTTGGACTCTATAGGGTATGGCCTGGTTTGCGGCTATCTTTCCCTGTGTATCACCACCAATGTATCCATCTTCTTCAATGGTATTTCTATCAGCATCAATTATGAGTTTCCCACAGTGTTCCGGTGGCTGATCATCGTAATAACAATTATTTAAGATTTCGTCAAATTCCCATACTAAGGTTTCTGCATCTGGATATTCTTCAACATTCCCTATGTAATCAATAACTTCTTCCCTAAAATCATTTAGTGCTTCCTCATTAGCATCTTCATTTAATGACTCATTAGCAGTAACCTCAGTGCCGGTATTATCGACAGCAGGTTGCTCACGATTTTCAGGCTTTGTGGCCTTCACTTCACCTTGTGATTGTGCAGATTTCATTTCAATAGCTATGAGGTTCTTCTCAAGGATATTCATTTCGTTATCAATCTGATTAACGTTCTTCATTAACTGATCCCTCTTGGTTCTCTTATCGGCCATTTGTTTTTTAACAGCTAAATATTGTTGAGCAAGTGTTGAATCCGTAATGGCCACATCCTCATTAAGTTTCTTTCGCGTTATATAGACTTTAGACATATCTATGTTTTATTTTATTTATCTTCAATTTTATAATCAGTCTTATTATTGATTTCTTCAACTACTTCATCCCAATTATTAAAATAATTCCTAAAATAATAAGAGGTTGAAAACTGATCATTCTTAAATTTTTCATAATCTTTAATAGAAACCCCACTAGTAAATTCCCATTTAAGTTTATCATGTTTGTTTCTTTCAATTTTATATAGCGCAATATTGGGTTCTTCATATTGCCACCTTTTATGCACAATTACCCTATACGGCTTCGGAGAATTTTCATGATACACAATGGTATCTAAAATAATATCATCTTCCCATTTTTTTTCTATGTTTGGTAAGATAGATAGTATTTCTTCTTCGCTTTTAGGAGAAAGAATATTTTCATTTACGAATTTTGCTTTCATAAAAAATCATTTCCTTTAAATCCGCGTGTTCCTCCAATGAGTTCTCCGGACCATGTTTTATATTCAGACGACATGGTATCAAATAAACCCCATATTGGCTGAGGAGTAGTATCTTTAAAACTTATGTATAAGTGATCCTCTATGGCCCTGAATGCAACTAGCTTATCTTTATTCTCTATCTCTCCAATGTTAAATTCTTGTTCAACATTTATTCTTCCGGCCATCACTTCATCTTCAAAATACAATTGAAGAGCAAGATCTGCTTTTTTACCTTCATCTGTTATGACTGCCATCGGTTCGTACTGTGGACGGCAATATTCAAATACTTCATTTAAGTCCCATCCTTCTAACATAAAAAACGCAGGAACTATTTCTCTATTGTATATTGCTACCGCATCTAATTGCGCCTTTACAAGTTCATCTGAGAAGTGAAATTTTTGTCCGTCAATCCTTCTTTCGTTTGAAATTGATGCTAAAATAACGGGGAGTTTCCAGGTTCTGTTTATCATGTAAACATTTTCCATCTGGGATGCGGTGAATGGTTGACATTCTGTTAAGTAAATAACACATGGTTTTTCTCCCCTTTGGACCTCTATCATTCTAGGTTCAAAAGCTTTTTGGATTGATGAAATGACTCTCATGTTATCAACATCAGATGCTTGTCTAGTATTCAATGCATCGATAACAACATTCTCAGATCTTGCCTCATTCAAAGTTTCGGAAGTAGAAACAAAATCGTTTACATCTATTTCGTCCTTGATCGTGTCCTTAATTAGATACACAAGCGTGTTAAATTTCTTCGCTGCTGTTTCGTTAAGAAGGCCAAACTGTTTCTTTGGTTTTCTTAGTGATGAAAGTATAACCTTATAGAGAGCTTCGTGTATTTTTCCGCCCTTTTCTAAAAGCTTTATCGTGTCTTTGTTTTTTATAAGTAACAGGTTTAAATCTCCGAAATATCCATATGCTGGTGGAGTTAAAAAGTCAGGATTTATATCTTCTAAAATTTCTTGGTTCTTCTTGATAAATTTATTGAAAAAATCAGACACGATTTCTAGATACATTTCATCGGAAGTTTCTCCTTCTAACACAGGAATGCTATAGGAATCCATGAAAGAATTTATCTTAAGAAGGATGATGTCATAAAAATCCCTTGAGTGTTCTCCCTTTTCAAATGATTCG
>Ga0307380_10003722_pt1 | contig 20906 bp, 17 predicted proteins | sample UN3MG_FD_202239 | JGI IMG/M metagenome (GOLD analysis project Ga0307380, IMG submission 202239) | Soil microbial communities from Risofladan, Vaasa, Finland - UN-3 | ecosystem: Environmental > Terrestrial > Soil > Coastal area > Acid sulfate soil | place: Finland: Risofladan, Vaasa | collected... | reverse complement strand
CACATTTTTAACCATATTTTTGCCGGAGTACCAGTACGATCTTCCATACATTCAGCCCACTTTTTATTAATTGATAAATTGTGTTTTAATATAGCTTCATGCTCTGAACACTTTTCCTCATGAATAGAATACCAAGATTCATGTATCATAAAAGATGTGTGTGGAAAAGCCCTTCGTTCATCGCCTGCCGCTAAAATTAATGGGCCAGCTGACATAACTTTACCCACACCAATTGTGATAATGTGACTATCACAACTACGAATCACATCATATAAACCAAACATTTCATATTCATCACCACCACATGTTCCTACATAAATTTCGATTGGTTTTTCTTTACTAGCAGACTGCAAAAGAAAAATACCTTTAATAACTTGTTTAATAGAATCCTCTTCGATATCACCATGTAAAAATATTCTACGATTTGTCTGATCTACCCCATAGGCGAAAAAGATATCTTGCCAATCACGCTGAATCCTTGTCATTAGAAACCACCTTTCCCATATCTTTTTTGAAAAATATTCCATTGTGCATCACAAATATCTCTGTTGCAAATATAGCGACATTTATAATTTATCGTACCATCTCTATTTAATGGAATTCGAGTAGGATTATTATTTGCCTCAACCATCTTAAACCATTTGATCACGTTTTTTCTAGTCCATTCATCTTCTGCATTGCTGAATGTAAGAGTTACGGGTGACCTATTAAAGTAATCAAATGTCAAAAAGAAATTCTTATAGTCTGGAAACTCATGTTTGATCGCCAAGGAATACAGTCTTGCCTGTATATCATTCTTAAGCTCGTCATAGTTTTTGGTAGACTTGCCTGATTTATAATCTACGATCTCTATGGTTTCTTGATCGGGAGCTAACACAAGGTCAAAAAAACCATTAATGACCACTCCATCTCCGATGTCTATATTAAAGTTATGCTCAATACCTAAACATGAATTAGTGTAAAGATCATCATATCGCTTAACAGCTAATCCAACATGTTGTACAGATTTAACTATCAATTTACGAGGACATACTTTAGAAGGTAGCCATTCAGGACAATAGCCATATTCACAGTTAGAACAATCACCAAGAGAAACAACATCGTTTTGTGAGGCCATCAACTGCCTCATTTCTTCATCGCTATCACCCCTCATACCATTTGGTAACTCAGGATTGCTTAGTATTTCACCTGAATAAAAATCAAGTAAATTTTGTTTCCAATCAAGTCGCCAATCATCAACCCCCCCTTTTCTAGCACGAGCATATAGCTCTAATACGTTATGAATGATCGTTCCATTCTTCGCCCCCCAATTAGACGGCATAGTAAGTTTTTTTACGTTATCACCACCACACTGAGGATTCATACATTTTTTATTCGCTAAGTCAACATTGAAATGTTTCATCTCAGTAACGTAAGTTGGCTCTCCACAGTCTTCACACATATACACTTCATACTGTAGAAGATATTTAAAAGAACAGGTTAAAAAGGTGTTTGTTCTAGATGCACTAGTCTTGTTAATATTCATTAACCTAATATCCTTTCAAAATTATCATCAAGCAAGTCATGAATTTGTTTCGTGAGAGCCGGAACGCCTTCTTTACCAATAATGGTAAAATCAAAAAGTTTCTCTGGAATCTCTTGGTTCTCAGACGCATGGGTATCCGTTTGTGCTTTAGTTTTACCAGGACGGATTATATGTATATTGATCCCCCCGTGTTTTTTAGACATACGCAATTCATTCTCAAATCTTGCATCTGTAATCAATATTAAAGAATTTTCAGGATATTGCTTTCTAAATGGAATTAATGCCCATATATTATTAGACCACTGTTCCCTAAATAAATCAGTACCCATAGCTTGTAATAATTCACGATATGTCATACGTCCACTCTTACCATTATCAATATTGATTTCTTCCCATGTAATATCTAAAAGCATATTCTTCATCGAATCGTCATACAATATTTCATCTGGAATATCATATAAAATACCAATAATCTGTCTCAGTGGTTTAGCAAACGAAGCCTCTTGTACTGACCAAATCATATTCTGACCATTAAGACCATTAAAAAAACTATTATTACAAGTATCAATATAACTCTGAATCGCTTTCGCCACAGTATTTTTCCCTGATCTTTTTTTACCATACAGAGTTATAAACTTAATCTTTTTTGGTATCATACTTTTTCCCCGTATCAAAAAATAACCATGATTTAGGATCAAATCCTATATGTCCCTTCATCACACCCTCGATATATTTTAATGCCTCATCATCCGATGGAAAAATATGTGCTGCACCTATACGACCAACAAGCCAAAGTGGTGCTTTTTCCAATCCACCATCGACCACAGCAATTACTGGTTTTTTCTGTGTACGAGCAACACTCATTTCATCATACGTACCACATGTATGCGTATTAGGATCTACGTGCATATAAATCAAATCAGACTTATCTACAAGACGCAAATCAATACGTATTGTATGACGCACAAAATTTTCTACTTCTTCCCATTTACCTTGGGCACGTAACTTCTTAACATACTCAAGGTCAGAATCCAAATCCTTGCCGTCGAATGTATTCATCGGTTTATTGCATGGATCGAGAATTTGTTTCTCTGGAATACCTATCTCCTTAAGACGTTGTGTAACTTTAATTCGCCATGATATTCCACCATCACTCGCATACTGAATGGGGCCTGATAAATAAACAAAAAATAAATCAAAGTCAAAAATAGTATTAATCATTATAGCCTCACAATCTCTCGAATAGTGGTTGGCGATAAACTACCAATATCATACGGGGCAGGAACATCAATTTCTTGAACATCAAAATGAGTACCCAAAATTTTCTTTGCCCTTATGGTAAATTTACGCCCAGCTTTATCGGGATCAAACGCCAGATATATTTTACGAATACTAGCGTCCAAAAGTAATTTTTGTTGTAATGGAGAAAACGAAGAGCCTAGCGAAGCCCCCCAATTAGATATACCAGCCATCTCTAACTTAAAACCATCTAGTGGCCCTTCCACAAGGACGATACTATCATAACGATTAGCAACATTATATAAATTAAAAACTACCGCCTCTTTTCTAAAGGGATATTGTTTTCTATTATACCGAATATAATGTGTACCATGTAACCACTTAATCCACGTTCGCCCCTCGTTACCAGGTCTCTTTGACCACTCGGCCACTTCGATAATATTCCTACCAGTAAAACCAATCAAGCGACCATCATGATCTCGCACAGGAACTATAATTCTTCCATCCATATATGTTCCCGGCCTTTCCCAATACCCAACCTGATATTTAGATAAGATAGATTCAGAAAATCCTCGCTTCAAAAGATAATCGGGAGACTTCAAATATGTCAAAAGGCTTTCGGGCACAGGCTTGTGAATAATCATCTGCTGAGTTTCACTTTTTTTACGTACCACATCAACCGAATTGACATCTATTTCCTCAATCGAAAGTGATAATGAGGATTCTAAAAATTCCGTCAACCATTTGACGGTGGTATTCAAATCTTTCTCAAGCATCCCACGCATAAAGCCGATAATATCTCTTCCAAACTTTTCCTCACAATGACACGTCCAGCAGGCCCACTTACCACGGTCAAAGTCAAATGAAAAAGCTGTAGGATTATCAGCATCACTAGGATGGGAGGGGAGTGGGCAAGTGGAATTAATATATCTACCACGATCAGAGTATTTTACTCCGAACTTGTCAAGAATAGATAGGAAATTCTTTCTACCTAACTCATTTAGAATCATTATCTTTTCTTTTGTTATTTTCATATCTTAAAGCTGCCATATTAACATAGTCAATTTCTTCCATATAGCCCATGCTACGATCAAACTTAAATCCTACGTAACCCCCCTCTGTGTCTTCGCCCTCTCTTGTAGCTACTACAGCCAGCCCATGAGTACCGGCCGGATCTAATAGCCGCTCTTCCTCATTCTTTTTAAATAAAATAGTAATAGAATCCACTAGCTCAACCAATCTCTTAGAACCAGCTATACAATTGATATTACGCTCAGCCTCTCTATTAGTCTGTCCAAATGTCAAACATGGTATAAAATGCTTATTGCAAAAATCATGTAGTTTACCAGCACTTAATCCCAAAACTTGATATTCTTGCAGACCAATCGTTTTCATTTCATCTACCGTAGCCAACTTAATATAATCATATACCAAAAATGCTCCTGGAAGCTTAGCGTCTTTATCAATTTTAGTATAACGCATAATCCATTGTCGGATCATAGGTAACGCATCGGGGACTGATTTTCCCTTAATTGATAAGTAGTATAGGGGAAGTAGCTTGAATTTTCTCCATAACTCAGAATCATTGATCTTGAGCCGAGCCTGTTGGATGGAAAAGAACTCGGGTGAACCTTCCTTAAATCCCTTGTTTAATATCTCTTGTTTAGGCAAACTCCAATATCCATACCGCATAACCCAAAAGGGTATCTTGGCATATATACCAAACATCCGAATTGCCTGCTGTTTTTCTGTCATTTCTGAATCACATAACAGGGTGGGAATATTATATTTAGACGTGGCATGAACAGCCGCATGAAGCCCCATCATCGACTTTCCTACCTTGGCACTAGCAATAATCATATGGACAGTGCCATTACATAATTCACCTATATGCTTCTGCCATACAGGAAACCCTACGTCCAGACCAGGGCTGCCAGGATCTTCTCCCATTTTACGGATAATAGCTTCGGTCTCTTCGGCCAAATTAACAATACCCTCTTCTCCGTAACGAAGAGCAGAGGATGTGTCCAAAATTGTTTCTTCTACTTGGGAAATGATCTTGGCAGCGGAATCATCTGTATTATCGATATAATGAGCTATCTCGTCGTTTTTATTACCATAAAGTCTACGAATTGTTTCTCGCTTTACCTGCTGAAAATAGCTGGGTGTCTCACCCTTGGTAACAGGAATAGTAAAGAGATATCCGATTTGTTCATCATTACAAAGGTTGGTAAATCCTTTTTCATTTGCTTTGGCTTCAAACTTGACAAGAGTAAGCTTCTCGCGGGATTCATCATAGAAAAGGGTGAGTAGGTAGAAGACCTGGCTATGCTCATAAACTGTGAAATCAGCCTCAGTTAGATATTGACTAAACTCAAAAAAAGTCTCTGGATAAAGAATGAAGGACGCAATTAATAATTGCTCTGCTTGCGGATTTGATCTGCCACAAGACCCCTTAATCCTTCCACCGTCATATGACTGCTGTTTACCTCTACTAGAATAATTTGATTGATTCTGCACCATTCTGCTTTCCTTGCATCCCTATTTTTCTGATTTAAAAAATCTTGTTTATTTTTATGAAAGAACCTATTGATATTATAGTGTTGTTTTCCGTGAAATTCAAATGCTATTTTTCTTTTCGGTATAAAGAAGTCTAGTGATAGCCTTTCGCCGGGGATAATAAATTCTTCGAAGATCTCCACTGGCCCATATATCTCCTTAAGGAGAGTGGATAAATTGGTTTGCCCCTTAGATCTATTAGTTACCTGACGACATAAAGCCTTTTTTCTTAACTGGATAGAAATAATCTCGCCATTAAGCTTCTTGAACTTCATCTTTTTCCGCTGTATTAAAATAAATATTATTTATCTTATCAACATATGTTTTATATAAGTCTGGATCAGACACAAATAGACCAGCCAATTTATCCGTCGTATATTTATTATCACCTATATGAATATAGCATCCCCCTTGGCCCGATGTCTCTGCTACGCCCAAATCTTTGATCAGTTTAGCTATCTCATATTCTCTATAAATTCCCATTCCATATATGATTGGAAAACTATTATCGATAAAGGGTGGTGCTGCCTTATTCTTAACTACATAATATCTTACCTGATGTCCAATTACACGATCCTTATCTTCACTCATCAACTGTTGGCTCTTGCCTATAGCCTCGAAACGAACTCTTTGGCTTGCATAAAATTTAAGTGCCTCCCCCCCAGGGGTTACTCTTGGATCACCGAAAGGGTCCATTTTTTTACGCCACTGATTAGTAAATATGATCGTAGATTTGGTACAGGCACATATACCTTTGATTCTACGCATTGCTGTACTCATAAATTTGCCCATATTTCCCATATTAGAATCTCCATAATCACCAGCTAACACAGATTCGGGAATAAGGGCATCAACACTATCAACCAAACATACTGTATTTCGAAAAGACGATAGAAACTTCTCTACGGCATTTAAATAATTTTCTGCTGTACCATTAACAAATTGAATAATTTGAAAAGTTTTATTTCCATCTTCATCAACAGCCGCAGGATCTAGTGTTCGAATACCATCTACCAAAGAGCGATCTAGGTTTTCTTCAGCATTTACATAAAGCACCCTCTTGCCACGACTTTGTGCCTGTCCAAGAATCTCTAATCCTACGGTGGTTTTCCCAGAACCTTCCGCACCGAAAATCTCAATAATACGACCTTCAGGCATAGGAATGGACAGATCAATATCTAGAATATGTGATCCAGAAAAATTGGGAAGTGGATTCTCTAACTGGTCAGCATCTCGAAGAATATCTTCACCGAATTCCTTATGAAAATCAGCCGCAAATGTATCATAACTATTAACTTCGATATGTATTGTTTCTTTTTTCTTTTTAGCCATTATTTTCTAACCTATCTAATAGAGATAATAAGTCTGTTGTTTCTGAAGTTTTTGCTTCTACGTTATATCGGTCCTTATCATTTACCTCCATAAAGCCACGGCTTATTTCAGCAAACTTTTCTTCATATAATTTCTGTAAATTATCTAGGGGAATGCGACTGAAAAGCCTCTTGGCTCTTTTAATATTATAAACTAATAGCCCGACAGTTTCTTTATCGATTATTTTGGGGGTATGAAAATGTAAAAACCATGCTAGCTGTTCAGGTTCCATCTTATGTACTTTTAGTAGCTTCTTAAATAATGGCAATAGAAAAGACCACTCAGTGGCTCGTGAGTGGCCTTTTCTCCAACAATATTCTTCAAGCATTCCATATCTATTGACCAGGAATACTTCTACTAAAAAATTTGGTGCATCATGCTGGATGTTTGATGTCGTAATTGATTTGTACCTAAGCATTTGTTAAATCTCGATAAACCTTGGATCATTTTCTATAAGAGATATACTACTATCTTTCATTCCATCTTTAGAAATGGTAGTTATGTTGGCAATTCCATTTTTAACAACTCCGATATGCTTTGCTATAACATCAATGGGTGATCCCATCAAAAATTCACCTGTGTTAAAAAAGAAAATACCATCTATATCATCCATATCATCACCTTGTATTGTAACACCCTGGCCCATAAAACACAAGGTAAAACTTTTTATTTTCTTTGGATTATCTTTTAAATATCTCCGTAACCGATGCCACCCTGATTCCCCACCGGGCATTTTATTGTCAATAAGCATTGAGTCATCGTCAAAAACAACTTGCCAATACTGATCCAACATAACACTAGGGTCATCAAAACTTTGAGCTAGTGAAGTAGACATAACTTATTCCTTAAACATAATCTAGAACAACCATAAACCCAAAGGTTTTAATACCACCAGTTGTAGTCGGCTTAACAGATACACCAACCGCAAAATCATGAATGGCAGATGTCCACGGATGATCCCATAGGGCCAATTGATTACTGGAACCGCTGTCATCGATTTGTGTCCATGCTACGTCACCATCATAACCCGACAAACTATCACCGTCCATACCTGGTTTACGACCACCAACGGTCAAAAAGCCATGTCTGGAACATTCAAAAGCTTGTATCTCGACCTCTGTGCTATCAGCACCAGCTGTAATATCAGCCGTAGCATCAGCAGCAGTTAAAACTACAGATCGGAAGGTGGCATTTAATGTCTGTACAGCACCCCCTGTAGGCTCCGTAAATCGAATGAGAAGGCTTCCACTTTCAGGTGGGAATCTATGAGCCTGATTTAAGCTCCATCCCCATCCGGTGGCAGCAGGACAACCTGATACAAGAACTGTAGCAGCCCCAGTATACTTCATGGGAACCAATTGCCCACTCGCAGCCCATAAATCGCCATTCTTATCAACCACAAAGGCAGAGTTATTATAATGATTCAATAGAACTGATGCTCCATGACCAGCCGCACCGAAAAAACCAATGCGAGATGGTACAGTTACTCCTCCACCAGCCACCAAATCCCAAATCTGCTCTTTGGCTACACCAGCCCCAAGAGAACTCTCAGCCCCAGAAGCCGCGAAAAAACCAATTGCACCCATTATATTCTCCTTTCTCAAACAGACATTTCTGTTATATTATACACTATGTTCTACTTGATGTCAATACTTTTAAGTATTTACGTAACTCCTTAAACGATAGGGGCATAGACAATCTTGGGCCACATATCACATACCTCATTAGTTCTGAATAAGATAGGTGCCCCTAACTCATTATAATACCATCCAGGACCATCTAGCTCTGCATAACCATCATGTTCAAATCTAAATGGCTCAAGCCTACTCTCACCACCACCCTGAGTTGGTGACTGTAAATATCTCATAAATCTACGGCCTGGATCTCTATATGATATCTGTGCTCGATAGTTATCGAAATCAAATTGTCCAGTATTCGGATTATAAGAAATCGGAGCTATTTCTAATTTGCGATTGAAAGTATATTTACTCAAATCATCTAGAGATTCGTAACTCGTGGTTTGATATACGTCAACCGCAGCGATAACTTCATCTTCGATATATGTCATGCTTTTAATACATCTTAATGAATTATCTACCAAATTACCAGGAATAAAAACTGACTTCTCTTGTGTAGAATAAATATTGATACGGGCAGTATCGGGATCTTTGTCAGCAGCATGATATCTCCATATTCTACTATTATGTATTATTCCATAAGCCCCAGAATCAAAAACGTCATCCACACAATGAACCACTGTAGGATCATCGATATCTATCCATACCCTAAAGGGCCTTGACCCTTCATACATTCCTATGGGTCCACTTGCCCATGCAACATTCTTACTGACATTATAAGTCCTATAAAGAGGAACACTATCCCATCCACCGTTAAATCTAATATAATGTTCAGCATATTCCCAATTAACACCAGGTGCTCCACCATTAGCATTATAATTAAAACTAGTAATACCAGCAGCAGAAGTTCCGAATACCCTTCCCCATCCTTCTAAAATACCCCCTTTGGTACTTTCTTGTAATCCAAAAATCTGTAGTCTTAGAACAAGCCATCCGTCATTTCCTTTGTAGCTTGTAGTCTCTACAATATTAGGTGGTGGTTGCCATGACCATTTGTGCCATCGGCTATGTGTAGTAACTGTCGCAGCGGGTGCAAGCCCCTCTGACATTAAAGAATCAAGTAGGGTAGTACTCATATCTACTGTAGCCACACCAGTACTTTGTATTTCTAATCCTGGAATATCCCATAAACAATATGGTTTATTGGCTATATAAACATCAACCTCACCATCAACAAGAACCGTTCCTGTACGCTTAGTGGCTGTAACAGTATCAATAAATGTGGCCTGACTCCTTAATGGAGAATATTTAAAATAATTATCTACAAAAGAAATTGGTGGTATTAGATCCTCTCTCTCGTTTCTTACAAACCATGTTGTATTAGCTAAGCCTGCATCATCTGTGTGAACACCACCAGGATTAAATCCTCTTGGATAACCACACCATTTGTCGCCATCGAAATAATCAGCCTGAGCAATCTTTACATTTGGTGATTGTGCCGAAATATTATATGCAAGGTATTTACCATCAGTATGTACAGCATGTTCATCCTTGCCAGCATACCATGATACATGATAAGCCCTCTCTTCTGTTAAATCTTCAAGACGAGCATCACTATTGGTCCATACAGATAAGTCATGACCATAAGACGAATCTCTAGACCGACTTGTTCTTAACTCAGTACGCCATACGTCAGTAGTATGACCAAAAACAATAGATCGATCTTCCGCCTTTTTAAATAATAAACGCTGACCATTATAAGGTGAAATCAAAGTCATACCACAGTTTGTAGGACCACGCCTCATCCATATACCATTATCCATAACGTGATAACCAACTCCGCTACCATTATTATAGTCTTCGTCTTGAGGCCATATGCTTAATTCGCCTGATGGTGCTGCAATACCACTACCCAATATTCCATCACTATTAAAAATTGAGTCACTATCTTCTACCAAGACTTGTTTGACATTATTTCTATTAGCAAATATCGGAGACTGAATAGTTAGTGCCTGCTCACCATCGCCAGGTGTAGTTGTATCAGGCATCTGAAACCATGTTCTTCTAGTTTTTAAGCCACTAGTAGATATAGTAATTGGTGTAGTTGCAATAGCTATTTGATTGACTGGCTCTCCAGAATAGGATGGAAAACCGTGATTGATTGCAGGATATCTTTGCCAATTTACTCCAACGTGTGCATTTCTGGATTCGTAATCGCCGATCTCTCTACTACCAGATTGCTTTATTATACTACTAGATGCGTAACGAATGAAATTTTTAGTAGACCATTCTCCATAAGTACGATCTGATGGTTCAACAATATTAAATTTAGTAACGCCATTATTTATAGCATCGCCATCTACCCTTACCGTATTCTCATGTTCCTGTTTATAATATCCCATATACCCCAAAAGGAAATCGCTAGGATCATAGCCTATATTAAGTGGCTCAAGCTGTTTCCATATTATATCCAGGGGAGATTCAACTTCTAAAATATTCCTATACAAAGGAAACGTATCCCAGTTACAATACCAATCTTGTGTATATGGTGCCCACTGAGGATAATACATAATGCCAATTAATCCAGACACATCCATGTCTATCACATAATTGGTATATGGATCATTAATAGAGGTGTGAGCTACGCCTGCCTGGTTACCCAAGGTATATGTGCCAACAGCCTTTCCTAATGCAGCGATATCCCCCCACCACTCATTCTCGCCTGAAGTAATTGCTTTATTTATTGGAACTAATTGTCCATCTGTCGTCTGACACGCAGGAAATATTGGACCAGCACAATCTAATGATGCATACTTGGCAAAAGTTTCATTTGGATAAGGCAAAAATCCCGGCCATGAAGCAGAATTACGATTCAAATGATCAGTCGTTTTATATTCAGCATAACTTCCCGCTATTATATCTCTATGATTACTGATACCAAGTAAACGCCAATGCCATCCATCGTTGATGTTTTCGGCAGCCTCTCCACTTGGGGACCACGAAGGTTGACCAGCAATACGTGGATAAGGATTGTATTGAACCTCTGCCATACTAATAGCATCAGCACCAGAAGCAAGTGCTGTCTGAGTGTATTTATATCCACTACCATTAGGAAAGTAGGCTTTTAAATACCTGTCACGGATAGTTTCATAACCAATGCCGTTATAATCTTGGGCTATGCCAGAAAATACAGCACCCTGCAAGTTCCGCAAATCTTCGATATAATGATGAAATACGTCAAATTGCATATATCCTGGGATACCACTGGGATTTGTCCATGCAGTACCACTAGGATCAGGCTCAGATACATAATGAATCACAGTAGTAGGATCATCAATCCCATTAGGCCCCATATAAATTATTGATCGACCAAGAATAACACCAGAAGAATAATGATTAGCAGCAGGATGTCCCGATGGCATACTTCTTAATTCAGCCAGAGAAGCAAACCATGCCTGACCTAATTGGTTGACGTTGAAAACTATAGATCCTAGATATTTAGATTCATTCATCACGCCAGGACTATAACCAGTCGGAATCCTGATAGGAAATGGCTGATCCTCATAGATAAATGGTCTTTGTCCAGAAATCATTGTCATGTTAATTATTCCCCAATGGCACTCTTGCTATAAAAATAGCGTTTGTCCCATTCGAAGTAGTAGCCAATAATCCCTGGTCGCCCACCCGTGCGTGAGAAGGAAATGGAAATGGTGTACCACTAGTGAGGGACTGAGAATTGTCTGGCTGTAAATAAGAGTTGATTTTCCTCACATAAGCAAATGCTCCTGAAGTTCCAGGATTATCTATAGAAATAATTTCTACAGGAACAGAACTTCCAGCGGAAGTCTGAATATAAAGACCAGATGCAGCATTGCCAGGTTTAACCTTTGCATCACTATTGGTAACCAGTGTGGTTGTATCACCTACACTTACGGAGCCTCCACCCAATACACTAACGCCAGCAATAGCACGGGCCAAGCTTCCATCTAAAGTGACATCGAATTTCGAAGAATCGCTACCATTGACCTGTTTAACAGTTACGATACTACCATTACCGAATGCTCTACCGCCAGTGAAATATCTATAAACCTTACGTGTACCAAGACTGGTATCATATTCGAATTCATCTACATGATAGAGGGCTTCATCATCATGATTTAAAAAACCATCTACACAGATAGCACCACTGACAAAATCTTCATCTCCAGAATAGGTTGCTGGCTTTTCATATTCACCCGTTTGAGTAATTCCACGATATCGTTCTTCGGTAGGACCACTTGAAGGATCAGACGCATACTCCATTGTAAAAACATCATTTACTTCAGATATATTAACTTTTAATGCAGTCTTCTTCTCACCAAAGAAATAGGGTAGATATGGTGTATCTCCAGCGGGGGGAGCACCAATTGGAGCAGGTGGTGATGGATCAGTTAAGTCTAGTGTAGTAAAATCAATAGGGTGTAAAATACCATCTAATTCAGCACGAACTCTCTCACCCAGCGGGGCCTCTTTACCAAAAGATGCAAAATATGATGCAATCTTATATCTGGACATATACCCCTGTGTTCCAATTGTCAAATTCATCTCGGTTATACCATGTGTACGGGCACCATATTGACCACTAGCATTAACGCCCTGATTTGCAAAGCTATCAAAAGTAATGGTAGGCAACCCAACCTGTTCGACATCAGCATATCGAGAAAAAACATGGGTAATATACTGACCTTGTACGCGACGAATTGCTCTATCAGTCATAATCTTTAAGGAGGTATCATTGCCTATTGGGTAAAAATTCCATGGGACAAAAGACTCTTCTACAACCACCTTTTCTTGTCTCTGATAATGTAATTCACCCAATACCCATGGATCAGGATACGTCTGACCATATCTTATCCTAGATTCAACAGGTATAGCAACACTATGCAATTTAGAATAAGGCTCTATCAAAATGGTAGGATCAACTAGATCAAATAGACCTTCTCCACCCATCTCCTTACTTAATTCGATAAGTGTAGCAAGATTAGCCAATACACTATCCTGTGAAGTTACACCAGCTATGACAGGTAATTGTACCCAAAGAGTACCATCTGGATAGTTTTCGAATCCATATAAAGTACTACTTCTTGGATTGATAATTCGCTTACCAACCACCTGTAGGGTACACGGTATATAATGCTTACCATCGCCATCAGGATTGAATGGGGGTGCATCTTCTGTCCACTCCGTAAAGGAAGCGGGGGCTGAGTTACCCTGTGGTCCATAGACCGTGTTAGCCGGTAATACTACATGGGGTGATACACGCCAGTCGTTTGATACAAATGGAGAAATGGGGCCAAGGTCTGTATTGATTTTATAATTCTCTGGAAAGGGGCCAGTAGAACCACTAGCACTTAATGTTTGTCCATTAATTTGATTTTCAACATTGCACCATGCGGAATCTACAGGTAAAAATAATCCAGAGGCTTCATTATATATAACACCAGAAGCAATATACGAACGGCCAAAATGTCTTTGGGCATGACTATTAATACGACTGTAAAAATCTATAGTCCAGTTCTGTTCTTCATCACGCCTATTACTAATTACCCTAATATTATTTTCTGAATCATTTCCTGCGATATCTGCCAATGTTTCTAATGGATCAAATCTACTACGAAAATTTTCATGTTTAGCGGCCTTAGATCCAGCATCTCCCTTTAATGCAAAGCCACCATTTGCTGCACTCTTGGTTTGATATATCTTAAAATAACTCCATTGCTCAATGCCAGCAAGGGCCATTTGTAATTCTTTATCTGTTGGCGTATAGGTACGATAATATCCACCAGCATCATAAAATCCAACCATAATATTTTGCCAAGCAGGATAGAACTTAACTTTACCATCTAATGCAGAAGTGTCTAATCCATCTATCGGACTCAGTAAGGCAGAATTGATTATACCCTGCTGTCTGCCACCCAATAGCCGAACTCTTGTCGGCTCTGACACACCATCTTGACCATACGAAAGTCTTTTTGTGGCTTCGGATATGTCGCTATAACCAGTGGCTTCGTTAAGGAGTTGCAAAATATTCTCTTCACTTATATTAAATTCAGCCTTCTTATTAACCAAGTCCACCTTTTGAGATGTCATGTTCCAATACCAGTCATAACCAGAATCTTGTAAAATGGTGGTAATGGCTTCTGTTAAAGTGGTCATATTAAATTTAAATCTTAATGCTTCGATTGCACCACCGATATTAGCCTCTAACTGATCCACTGAAGGAATTTGATTAATAGAAAAGGTTATTTGTTCTTCGTCAATTGCCAATTGCAAAGCATCAATAATCTGACCATATGTGGCTCCCTGATTAGCAATTTTATTATAATCGAACACCAAAGCATCTACGGTATCATTTGAATCATTAGTTAAGCCATGAAGTAATCGATAGGATCTACCTACAGATACAACGCCACTAGGAACATTATCGCCCAAGTCTTCAGTGTGTATTTTAATTCTAGCTAATGAATGACGATCATCTTCTAATAATACTTTTACTAGCGTTCCCTGAGATGGTGTACTTTGATAGTCGGCATGTTGTACACGACCACGAAAAATAAAGTCGCCTATAAACATTTCCAAAAAGGTGCCTATAGCGGGTAAATTTCCACTTGCACCATGGAAGATTGGTTCATTGCGTGGTACAGGAATAAAATCCATATCAAGTGAATTAGGAGTTCCGTTAAATCCAAAGCTAGCATTAGCTCCAGCTAAAAATGCATATAGGTTGGAGCCTCCATTACCAAATGGAATCTGTCCACTCGGAAATGCAACTGCATCATCAGGAATACCAATGCCACTAACGGTAATCGTATTAGTCATTAATTATTCACTCCTATCTCTAAGGAGTCACAAGTATAGAAACCCCTACTATCTAATACCACTAATACAGGGATATATTTCCCAGGCTCAGAATACACATAGGTAGTATTTGGACTAATAGTAGACCTACCATTGCCAAAAAATAGAACCTGAGAGGTTATTGTAACGCCAGCTGGAATATCAGCAACAGTATAAGTAAAGTCAACTGACAGCGGAGCTTCACCTTCGATTGGTGTAGCTCCCAAAGTTATGCTTGGCATAGGCACTCCCGAGGCCAAATGAATTTTTATAGAATCACTACCCACTAGTCCCTTACTATCGATAGCCCTAAAATTTGCTATGTAGATACCAGAGGTACTATAGGTATGGTCTGTTGCATATTCGTCATTACCAGACGGTACACCTGTTACAACAGGAGTAAGGTCACCAAAATTCCAAATAGTTCTATCGATAGTCTTTCCGTCTACTGCCACACCACTACCCACAAACCATGGTGTCAATGGTGCCAAAACTCCGCTAACATCAGTACCTATAGCAAGACCAAGACCATCGGGATATTTTATAGAAACAAACGGCCATTTTTCTGCCTTATATACATCAACCTGAGCATCAAAATCTGAATTATGTGTTAATTGGATTTCTATGAGTGCATCAAACTCTGCTGACGTTATAGCATTGACAGTGAATCCAGCACTGATTGTACCAGATCCGGGAACACCACCATTAATAAATCCACCTATAATACCGCTTAACTGTCTAACACCGTAAACATAAGAGCCAATAATACCAGATGCTCGATTAGCACCAAATGTATAACCACCGATAATACCAGAAGACACGCCACTGGCATACATAAAACCGCCGATAATACCAGAGGTTTCGTTAGCACTATATACATAGCCACCAATAATACCCGAAGATACACCACTAGCATACATAAAACCACCGATTATACCAGACGCTCTGTTGGCACCAAATGTATAGCCACCGATGATACCAGATGACACGCCACTAGCATATATAAAACCACCAATAATACCACTTGCAGTTGGTCCTTCAACACCACTTACTAAACCACCGATAGTACCAGTAGTATTTGTTACAATTAAATCAATGCCATTATTAAACCATATAGAGACTTCCTCGGCTGTCAATGCTTTTTTGAATAATGCAAAATCATCGATGGCACCCTTGAACTGCTTATCAGAATAATCTGCGTGAGCATTAAAAAACGTTAAATAATATGGCGAAAGCAATGAGTCAAATTCAGGATCGGTAATAGTATTTCTTTCTTGACCGTTAATATAAAGAAGAGCGTATTTGCCATCGGCATCTCCACCTTCAGTATGTGTGATAACAACGTGATTCCACATCTCGCCAGAGCCACTATTGGTCAAATCATAAAAATATTTAAGACTACCAGCACCGTTATTATAAACAAACCGATAACGATTCTCGTTGTATACATTAAAACCAAGAGCTAATTCTGTAGGATCATCGCTAGTTCTATCAAATGAAAACAAAAGTCGAAAAATATCATTGACATTCTCAAAATTAAACCAGAATCCTACACTAAAATCACCAGATGCGATAGCACCCACAGCATCAGAATCATCTATATTAGGACTTTGTATGGCATGATATAAATCTGTAGTCGTACTAGATGGTACTATCCTATTTTCACCCCACTGATAGGGTGCCGAAAAACCTGCATCAGCCGTATTAATTGATGTTACACCATCTATACCATTACTTGGTGTATTGTTCCATTGTAGATTGGTGTCTAATGGATCACCATTTGTTCTTTCGGTAGGTGTATTGGAAGCCCAGCTTCGAATGGGTATACCACTTGCTTCATTAAAACGATACCAAAGTACTAGATCGGCATCGGTGCTCTCCATCACGGTTGCTCTAGAGATATCATTATTAAAAATATATGCTATTTCGCCAGAGGTTAAAATTTTATCGAAAAAAGCAAAATCACGCCAAGTTAAAGCCCCCTGATATGTAGCAAATGGAGCATCGGAAACTGTAGCACCCAGAGTAATATAACGTGGTTCAGCAGCACCCGTAAAATCATCTGGCCACTGGGCATCATTACTTCTGGCAACTGGCTCTCCATTTAAATAGGCTATCGTATAATTACCATCACCATCAGCAGTACGGGAAACGGTAAACATAAGATGGTTCCATCTATACCAATATCCATCTCCAGCTGGAGCAATACTACCAGAAGCCGCAGGTGTATTAATTATAGACACATCAGCAGTGGTGCGTTTAATAAATCTAAAATTATTACTAGTAGTTATCCAGTTTAATCTGTATGAATTATTAATGTGGTTATTAACAGATGCAAAGTTCATAAGAACGCCTTCGGTTAAACCATTCTGATCACCAGGCTTCAACCATCCACCAAAAGTGAAGTCACCACTTGCCAATGCATCTCCGATGGCATTATCAAACATAGTGCTCGTAATATTCCACTTATGATAATAACTATTATATGCTGAAGGAACCATAACATTGCCAGATGCAGCAAACGGATCTCTTCCACCCCATTGTGGTGGGATAAAAGGGTCTACTGTAGCAACATCGACACCATATAATCCATTAACACCAGGAATTCCATTACCAGCCCATATACTATGCCACTCTAAATCAGTATTAGATGGTGCAGAAGTCGCTGCACGATTAATAATGTCCACACCGCTAACAGGAATACTATCGAAGTAATAATATAAAAGTAAATTAGTATCCTTATAAGTAATTCTATTAGGATCGGCCATACTACTCTTTCTCCTTAAGGGAAGTGACTTTACTTCTCCCAAAATAGGGATCAACTCTTAGTCTTTCTATCACTTTCCCCATCTCGCTGAGGATGTCTAAATTAATATATATCATTCGGTCGTCCTCAATCTCTTTGGAGGAAGCGACCCATTTATATTCCATGTCATTGTCAACTTTGAAAAATTCATATATATAGACCTGTTGCCCAGGCTGTAAAGCCTGTTTTTCTCCATAATAGGCCCTTATAACATTGCCACCCTGTAGATTGATTTCTACGTACTCGGGCCATATAGCTCTCACTTGCCCATTATATTTGGCAATTTTATCAATGCCAGTGTAGCATAATTTGAATGATTGGTTGGATTCTTTACGAACGTGGTATGTCTTTAACTCACCGAAATGAGTAGTAAAAAGCAGGATTGCGATATTTTTAATTTTATGTACCTTTGGTATAATCATGATTATTACCTATAAAGTTAAGGGGGGAGGAAACCTCCCCCCTATACTAATTAACTCATCTTAACTAGTTTTGACAGTAAATAATCCATAGTTAAGAGTAACACTCATACCAAGATTCTCAACCTTGTTGATACTAGCATGAAGAGCTAGGCTCGTACCCTTACGGTCTGAGTTGAACTCTAGTGCAGTACTGTAAGAAAAAAGAACCTGATTGATGTTGTTAGTAGAACTCTGTCCATTAACTGTTCCCATCCTAAGACACCTCCTTAAAGCGACTTGTAAAAAAATAAAAACCATAGAACATATGAGGGGCAGGATGATGATTCACTGAACGGAATCGGAAGATTTATTTTAAAGCATCTCTGCTGTCAGTTTATAATACACTAAACTACGTACCATCCATAGTATATTTTAAGGTGAATTCTAGATTTCCAGAACCACAGATGCCAAAAGTACCTAGGCTCTGCCTATCCGGACAAACAATATTCATCAAAATATATTCTGAAACATCACTATCACCAGTGCCATCTATAAATAATTTTCCATCCTGTCTAAAAACATTAGGTGAGGCAGTCATATTATTGAGTGTCATTTTGGTTCCTACACCAGAGGGTAACACCCCATTAGGCTGCCATATTCCACTTGTAACCATTTGAACATAAGGCTTAGGTTCATTGCCATCATTATTAAGGGCACTATTTTTCGACAGATAAAAGTGAAAATCACTAATACCACTACCATCCGCCACACTATTTAGTCTAAAAATAAGTGCTATTGGAACTGAAACATGAGCATCTTTATAGCCATCGCTAAGATCAATAGTCACAGTAGGAAACACAAGACCACTCACACAAATACCACTGCCCACGACTTTCTGAAATGCAAATGCAGCAGCACCCAAATGGCGAGAACCAGACGGATCTGCTATTTCAGTTGTGTCATATTGTATCCATTCCAACCCAGGATGCTCATTCATTATTCTACCTCATAACATCTATCTAACAAACCTAATTCTCGGGCCTTTGCGTTGTAGGCTAGGGCTGCCTCTTTCTCGGTAGAAAATCTACCTATATGAACATAAATATTTTTATGTTTTAATCTAGCAGTCCATTGATGACGACTCTTATCATAACTAACACCACGATATTTCGAATAATATTTTTTCATTATTGCTACATCATCATCCGACCACCATGTATACATTATCAAACTCCTAACTAAAATCATACAAAAGTCTTACTCGAAAACCCCCTCCTCCTGGCCCACCAAAGGTGGAAGGAGGCACGTTCGTATCCGCAAAAACGGCTAAATAAAGATATTCAGTAACCTGATTCTCATCTGGCGTAGCAACTCCCGCAGTATTTTTTAAGAAGCCACTCCCTAAAGTACTAAGGATATTCTGCGAAGCTGGCAAAGCTGTGGGAAAATCACTATCTGTTTCATTTAATGCAACCCCTGATTGAGTCCAAAAATTCCTATGTATCGCATATAAAAATCGCACAGTGCCAGTTCCAAAATCCGAGATAGAACTTAAATATGTTTTGAGGTTGGTCAAGCCACTACCATCACCCCAATTGGTAACGTGGGCGGTGACCACTTTCGTATCACTGATCTGACCAGAAACTGATGTGTTTAAGGAGCTAAAGATTAAGGTACCCCCATTAGAGGTATTCTTCGCACCCTGATATCCCCATTGACCCACAGAAGCAGTCACTCTATGTCCCGATGGATCAATATCTACATCCCATTCTCTCCATTGAATTGTTGGGGCATTAACCATTTATTTCTCCTGTCTCCTTAAAGGGTCGTAAGTGCAATATCGCTATCCGCATCCGACACAGAGCTAAGGTCTGTTACATATATATAGGTAGCGGTAGCTTGTGCCGTTAATTCCTTGTCACTAAAAGTTTCATCAACTCCACCAATTCTAAGACTTTGAAAATCAGCACTACTAGGTCTAAGTCTATTAATCTCACTTTGTACATACGCGATTGCTCGATTAGTATCTACGGTAGCATCTCCGGTATTCTCAGCTTTGGCAGATGAATTAATTGTTATCCGACCCTCGACTGTAGTTTTAATATCCTGTACAATATTGCCGAGTCTTCTAAAAATAATTGGATGTGAAGCATAAAGTCTGATGGCCTCGCTTCTTTGTACAGATGTGCTAGCTTCTGTGATACCACTCGGAAGATTTTCACCAGGATCATCGCTATAGCTTACGGCATATTGAATAGTAGCCACGCATCTATTTTCTGCAACTGACCTATTAAGTGGATTAGTAGTAAATAAATAGAAGTTGGAAGCATTCTCTTTATAAAGACTATAAATACCAGAAGCCTCTATGGGGAAGTTCTCCTTAAGGACATTGTAGCCCGCCAAGGCCCTGTCAAAAGCGATACCGCCCGATGGATTATTATTGGAGCGACCGAGACCTTTTATGGTGCCCCGCAAAGCAACTGTGGCTACGCCATTTTCATCTTCCTCGAATGTATTTTGAGAATTATGTATATATGGTGCAGTACCCGAAA
>Ga0307380_10003721_pt1 | contig 20911 bp, 20 predicted proteins | sample UN3MG_FD_202239 | JGI IMG/M metagenome (GOLD analysis project Ga0307380, IMG submission 202239) | Soil microbial communities from Risofladan, Vaasa, Finland - UN-3 | ecosystem: Environmental > Terrestrial > Soil > Coastal area > Acid sulfate soil | place: Finland: Risofladan, Vaasa | collected... | reverse complement strand
ACAGCCGAGCAAAGTCCACGCCCCCACCGACCTTGCGTCGGTGGGGCGAAGGATTGCCCACTACGCCGAGCTGCCCTCCCCCCCTCCCTCGCCCCGACCCCCTCCCTCTCAGAGGGAGGGGGCAGGGGGAGGGTGTACCCACCATCCGAGGTTCCACCCTCACCCATCCCTCTCCCTGGAAGGGAGAGGGATGGAGGGGGGAATGGGGGGTGAGGCCGTGCCACGTAGTTGTCAATCCCTTGCCCCACCGACACGAGGTCGGTGGGGGCAGGAGCTTCAGACGGCTGAAGTCTTGCCATTTTGCCTGTTCTGTTCTTCGCCCTTGTCGGGGGCCGAGCGAATGGGGATGGAGACGGTGAAGGTGGAGCCCTTGCCCGGCTCGCTTCCGACGCGGATGGCGCCGCCGTGGCGCTGCATGATGCTGTAGCTGAGGGCGAGGCCGAGGCCCGTGCCCTTCTGGCCGGCCTTGGTGGTGTAGAAGGGCTCGAAGATGTGGCGGATCTCCTCGGGGCGCATTCCCTTGCCGGTGTCGGTGATGGCCACCTCGATGGCCTCACCGTTGCGCCGGCCCCGGATCGCCAGGTTCCCCTGCCCTGCCATGGCGTCGAAGGCGTTCACCATCAGGTTCGTGAAGACCTGCTGGAGCTGGTGCTCGATGAGCAGGGTGTCGGGCAGGCCAGGCTCGAAGTCCACCGAGATGTCGAGCTTGCGCGCGCGGCGGTCGTAGCGGAGGAGCTTCGCCGTGTCGCGCACGATCCGCTCCACGCTGGTGTGGGTCCACTCCTCCTTGGCGGCAGGGCGGCCGAAGTCCACAATCTCGCGGACGATTTTGGCCACGCGCTCGATGCACGACTGCATGAGCGCCACGTTGCCCCGGGCCTGCTCGTCGAGGGGGGCCACACGGAGCACCTGCACGAGCGAGAACAGCGAGGCCATGGGGTTGCTGATCTCGTGCGCGATGCCGGCCGCCATCTGGCCGATCGTGGCCATGCGTTCGCGCTCGATGGCCTGGTAGCGCACGTGGCGCAGCTCCTCGGCCTTGCGCGCGAGCAGGCACATCATGTTGTTGAAGCCCTCGGCCAGCTCGATGAGGCGGTCCGGGCAGCTCCGGCGAAAGACCTCGCAGGTGCGGCACGTGAGCACCTTCTCGGTGAAGGGCGCCGCGCTCTCCCGGTCGCAGTAGGTGCCCTCCACCTGCCAGCAGCGCACGCCTTCGCGGCCGTGGACGGGGCACCAGGTGTTCTTGCAGTCGCGCACCTTCCAGCAGGTGGCCAAGTGGGGGTTTTCGTAGTAGGTGGTGAGCGCCTGCTCGCGGGCCGCCGTGTCAATCAGCTCGGAGACCTTGGTGGTCGCCGCGGCCAGGTTCCGCTCCGACGCCTCGACCTGTCCCAGGGTGTCGCGGAGCCGCCCCTCGGACTCCTCGAGCTGTCGCGTCCTCTCCCTCACCCTGCGGTCGAGACCCTTGTTGATCCGGGAGAGCAGCACGATGGCCACGCCGGCGGCGGTGACGATGGCCAGGATGACCACCGCCAGCTCGAGGTAGTGCGCCCGGCTCGCCACGAGCGCGTACGCGACCCCCACGGCCAGAGCGGCCGCGCCGACCAGCCACGCGGCTCGGGCGCGGGGCAGCCGGTCCTGTCGCGAGTTTTTCGTGTTCGTGGCAGCCATGTGTCACCTCGGCGCCGAGCCTGGCGGCTCCTCTGTGCCGCGCCCTGAGCGCGTCGAAGGGCGCAGGCCGAACAGCCGCAGTGCGGCGCCCAGGAGGCCCTCCGGGCGCTCGTCGGCGGGGGCCTCGCGCAGGGCGCGGATCGGCTGGTGAAGGATCTTGTTGACCAAGCGGTCCGCCATGCGCTCGACCTCGGCACGCGCCTCGGCCGGCAGCTCGGGCAGCCGCCCGAGCAGGGTCTCGAGCTCCGCACGCTTCAACTCGTGGAGCTGGGCGGCCAGCTCGGCAATCGTCGGCGCCACGGCGAGGCGCTTGACCCACGCCATGTACGCGTCGCACTCCTCCTCGACGATCGCGTCGCACCGGCCGATCTCCTGCTGGCGCTGCGCGAGGGTCTCGTGCACGACCGCCTCGAGGTCGTCTATGTTGTAGAGGTAGCAGCCCTCGAGCTGGGCCACCGACGGCTCGATGTCCCGCGGCACCGCGATGTCCACCAGGAACAGCGAGCGGCCGCGGCGCTGCGCCAGGGCCTGCTCGACCCGGGCCCGCGTGACGACGTGGTGCGGCGCGTCGGTGGACGAGATGACGATGTCGGCGGTGGCCAGGTGCTCGGCGAGGGCGTCGAAGGGCACGGCTTTGCCGCCCCAGGTGGCGGCCAGCTCGACGGCTCGCCCGTAGGTGCGGTTGGCCACGAGCGTGGCCTGGGCGCCGGCGGCCCGCAGGCTCGCCACCACGCTCGCCCCCATCTCGCCGGCGCCGATGACGAGCACGGTCTTGCCGCCAAGCGACTCGAAGATCCGCTGCGCCAGCTCGACGGCGACCGAGCCCACGGAGGCCCGGCCCGCCCCGATCTCCGTGGCCGTCCGCACCCGCTTGGCCACGGCCAGGGCCTGCTGGAAGAGGTGATGGAGCACGCGGCCGACCGTGCCGGCGCCCGAGGCCGCCTCGTAGGCCGCCCGCACCTGCCCCGTCACCTGGGCCTCGCCCACCACCATGCTGTCGAGCCCGCACGCCACGCGGAACAGGTGGCGCGCCGCCGCGCGGCCGTCGTGGCGGAAGAGGTGAGCCTCGAACGTCTCGGGCCACACGCCGTGGAAGGAGGCGAAGAACCGCGACACCAGATCGGGCGGCGGGGCCTCCGCCGAGCCGGTGTAGACCTCCACGCGGTTGCACGTCGAGAGGATCACCCCCTCGTCCACGCCCTCGACTGCCGCGAGGGCGCCCAGGGCCTCGGGCAGCCGCGCCGCACTGAACGCCAGCGCCTCCCGCACCTGCACGGGAGCCGTCCGATGGTTCAGGCCGGTCACCTGGATGATCATGGTCCCGCCTCGGGCCGCGCCCGCCCCTCGACGGGCTCGGGGCGTGGCGAGCTTGTCGAGCCACGCGACGCCCCTGTGCCCTCGCCCCGTCCGCCGTCGCCATAGAGATGTGCGGTGCCGAAACTCAGCAGCGTGAAGAGGAACCCGACCACGGTGAGCAGCGCCGCCCGACGCCCCCGGAGGCGCAGGAACAGCCTCAGGTGCAGCGCGGCGGTGTAGAACAACCACACGACGAGCCCGCCCAGCACCTTGGGATCCGCATACCAGGCGCCGCCCAGCGGCGAGCGGGTCTGGTACGCCCAGAGGATACCTGCAACCAGGCCCACCGTGAACACGGGGTAGCCCAGCGACAGCGCCGCCCACTCGACCCGCTGAAGCGTCTCGAGCGAGGGCAGCAGCCGCCAGGGCGCGCCCGCGCCCTTCCGCCGCAGGAGGCGCTCCTGCACCAGATAGGCCCCCCCTGCTCCGGCGGCGATGGCAAACCCCGCGTAGCCCAGGTAGACGGGCACCAAGTGAAGCGTCAGCCACAGCTTGCCGAACGACGCCGGCTCCGCCGCCTCGCGCCCCGCCAGCGCCCACATCGCCACCATCCCCGCCGCCAGACAGGGCCAGAACACCGGCGCGATGGCCTGAATCCTGTACGGCCGAGCCGCAAGGAGAAACACCACCGCCGTCAGCCAGAGGAAGAACGCCACCGAATCCAGCCGAGTGCCGGCAGGAATCCCCCCCGTGGCAACCGCCCGCACCACCAAGAACACTGCGTGATACGCCAATGCCCCGGCCAGCAACAGACGAGCGAGGCCGGGCTGCGCGCGGCGGCCCAGAAGCTCGGCTAGAGCCAGTCCTCCCCTCAGTCCGTAGAGAACCGTGGCCGCGATCAGCAACAGCAGAACAATGGAAGACACGTGCGTCTCCGCCCCTTCGTCTTCCGGCCCCTTGCCGCGTCGCCAACTCTATTATCCACGACGCGCGGGTGCAGGTCAAGCCCGTGAACACGCGGCGGAGATGCGGGGTGGGCCCCTGGTCCCCCGGTGGGAGACCCGCCGGCGAGGCCGTGGCCCCGCAATCCATCACAGGCTCGGGGCAGTCGGCGGTCCGTTCTGAGGGCGAGCCGAAGGATCGGTTGACTACGGAGGTTTTGCGAAAATGCGAAACACGCAGTTTTTCCGTGCCTCTTCTGCCGGCCCGGCTCGTGCGTGTCTCGAAGCGCCGGAAAGTGTCGGCCGGGCCGCCCGGTCTATCTCAAGCTATGCCAGCCGTTTACGGGCGGCGCGCATCGGGCGACAGTAACTCTCGCGCCGTCCGGCACGGCATGTGCTACTAGATTCATGTAGCTGGTGGAGACATCTCCCGGCTTCTTGCTCCCGATGGCTTCATAGTGAAAGGAGATGGCTGCCAAACTGGATGCTGTTTCGGAGGGCATTGGGAACCCTTTTTCCCCATATCTAGGGCCTGTTATGGAGGCGAAAATGAGAGCCATTCGGTTGATCGTGTGTGGGCTGGTGGCGCTGAGCCTGTGCAGCGGCGTCGTTCAGGCAGCGGCAGACAGGATGACGGGAGACATGGACAACACGCCGCACGACCTCAGGACCCTGCTCGGGATCCAGGAGATCTGCAAGCCCTGCCATACCCCGCACCACGCGCCCTACTACAACGATGGCCCGCTATGGAACCACGCCCTCAGCTCGCTCCCCGGCCTCACAGGCTACAGCAAGCTGTGCATGGGCTGCCACGATGGCATCACGGCCGTGGATAGCTACGGCTACGTGGATAGCACCAGCTTCACCTTGAACTCCGGCACCCCCGGCATGGTGGCAGGAGACGTCCGTTGGAACATCGGCCGCTACGGCCTCGCCGACGATCACCCCGTCAGTATCCCCTACCCGGACCTTGCTGACGACGAGGAAGGCCCTCCTCACGGATTAGAGGCCAGAGCGGACGTCGAATCGTATCTGGAGGATGGCAAGGTAGAGTGCACCTCCTGCCACCGCGTGCACAGCCGCGGCAGCGATACGCTCCACGACGAAGACGCAGGCGAGCCGCAGCGCTACATCCTGCGGAGGACCCGCGCCGGCAGCCAGATCTGCCGCGCGTGCCACACGAACTAGTTTCGGCCGGGCCGGAATCTTCGAGCGGCGTGTGGGGCAAGGCATGGACGCCGGCCCCACACGCCGCGTCTCTTATGTCCCTCATGGGGCAGAGCTGGAGAGGGCGATGGGACGCTGGACGATGAGAATCGCAGGCCACCTCGCTCTGGCTGTTGCCCTGAGCGTGCTGGCCACCGCCTGCACCCCCGGCCCCAAGCTCGTGGCCGGCCCCCCCGTTATCTACCCGCTCCCCCCCGATCCGCCCCGCGTGCAGTTTCTCAAGGCCATCAACACCTCGGCCGACGTGGTGCCCAAGCGCGTGGGCCTTGCCGCCCTCGTCTTCGGCACCAAGCGCGAGTTGGAGAGAGCCGACATCCTCGTGAAACCCTACGGCGTTGCCGTGCATGCCGCCCGCATCTACGTGTGCGACCAGCGCAACGCCGACGTCAAGGTCTTCGACGTCAAGGCCGGCGCCTTCTCCCTCCTCAGCGGGAAGAAGGGCATCATGGGCGCGCCGACCGGCATCTGCGTCGCCGAGGACGGCTACAAATTCGTCCTCGAGGCCATGGCGGGCAAGATCCACGTGTTTGACCCCTCGGACAGCTATGTGACCACATTCCTGCTCAAGGGCACCCGCGTAGGCGGCGCCGTCGCCATCGGCCCCGAGCTGTTCGTCACCGACGTGCGGGGCCACCGCGTCCTGGTCCTCGACCGCTCCTCGGGCAAGACCCTCCGCACCATCGGCGCCCAGGGCCAGGGGCCGGGGCAGTTCCTCCTCCCCAACGCCATCGCGCGAGACGCCGAAGGCAACATCTACGTCAGCGACCACATGAACTTCCGCTGGCAGAAGCTCGACCGGACGACGGGCAAGCCCCTCGTTGCCTCGGGTGAGCAAGGCGACGCCTACGGCACCTTCGCCCGCCCGCGCGGTATCGCCGTGGGGCCGGATGGCCTGGTCTATGTCGTTGACGCTGCGATGGAACTTGTGCAAATGTTCAATCAGCAGGGCAGGGTGCTCATGGGCTTCGGCAACTTCCGCGGCGCGCCGGGCTTCCTCGAGTTGCCGGCGGGCATCGCCGTGGACACCTCGTGCCTGCCCTACTTCCGCAAGCTCATCCATCCCTGTATCGAGCCGGAGTATCTGGTCTTCGTCGTGAGCCAGGTGGGCGACACCCGCCTGGGCGTCTACGCCTTCGGCGCCCCCGTCCCGGGCGTCGAGCGCCCCGTCCCCCCCATCCCCAAGGAACCCACGCCAGCCCCCGCAGAGCCCGCCCCCAAGCCCCCGACCATTGCCCCCGCCAAGCCCGAAGGCAAGGACGAACCCTCGGCGCCGGCGGCCACACCGCGCCCATAGAGCCCCTCCAGATCGCTCCGGGTTGAGCGGTTCGCATACTTGGGAACGTGCCCCTCCGCTAGGCACAGTGGTGTCCGTCCTTTGGCCGCATGTATTGACATGATAATTACTTATGTTGCATGATGGCCATCCTGAGCTGGCGGCATGGGATTTGCTACGTACCTATGTGGGAGTGGTTTGGGGAACGCCACAGGAGGTCGAGGATGGTTCGGCGCCCGCTGCTCTGGGCAATCGCCTTGGCCAGCCTGTCTGGCGGCGGGGCGCTGTGCGCGGGCATCGAGGGCTCGGCCCACGACTTCAGCGCGAACGCCTGGGCGGGCGGCCAGATCTGTGTGGTATGCCATACGCCGCACGGGGCGGACCGCACGGTGGCCGACGCGCCGCTGTGGAACCACCAGGTGACGCAGGCAACCTATCAGCTCTACTCGAGCCCTACGCTCAATGCGCACGTGAGCCAGCCCGAGCACCGCGGCTCGAAGCTGTGCCTGAGCTGCCACGATGGCACAGTGGCTCTCGACAGCTTCGGAGGGGCCACCGGCACCACGTTCGCCACGGGCAACGCTCTCATCGGCACCGATCTGCGCGGCACCCACCCCATCGGCCTCATCTATGACTCCAGTTTGGCTTCCAAGGATGGCGGGCTGTATAATCCTGTGTCGAAGACGACGCCGCTGGGCGGGACGATCAACGCCGACCTCCTGTTCGGCACGGGCAACCTGGAGTGCGCTTCGTGTCACGACGTCCACAACTCCCAGAGCCTGGGCAAGCCGCACCTGCTGCGTATCACGACGGACGGGAGCCAGCTCTGCCTGACGTGCCACGACAAGTGAGCGGGGGGCCATCTCGGAGTGCCGATTGCGGATTGCGGATTGGCCTGGCCCTCTTCGTGGCTCTCGTCGGTGGATGTGCCCGGCCGCCGGCGCCGCTGCCGCCGGTCTTCTATCCCCCGCCACCCGAGCGCCCGCGCGTGCAGTTCCTCCGCAGCGTGTCGTCGGCCGACGACGTGCGTCCGAAGCCGAGCTTCCTGGCGCGGCTCGTCTTCGGGGACAGGTCCGCCGGCGAGGTCCCCGGCGTCGCGCGCCCGTATGGGCTTACGTTTGATCAGGGGAAGCTGTACGCTTGTGATTCGGGCGCTCGACGGGGCGTGGTGTTCGACTTCGTGCGGAAAGAGTTCCGCACGTTCGGCGACCGCGGGGCCGACGCCTTTCGCATGCCGATCAACATAAGCCGCGGGCCGGACGGCGAGAGCTATGTGACCGACACACTGCGCGGCCAGGTGCTGGTGCTGGACACTGAGGACCGCCCGGCGCGCGCGCTCCGTGGCCCCGAGGGCATGAAGCCCTGCGATGCCGTGTGGCACGACGGCGAGCTGTTCGTGGCCGACCTGGGCCGCAACGCGGTGCTGGTGCTCGACCCGAAGACGGGCCAGCTTCGCCGCCAGATCGGCCGGGCCGGGGCCGGGCCGGGCGAGTTCGCGCAGCCGACCAATCTGGCCTTCGGGCCCCACGGCCGCCTCTACGTGAGCGACACACTGAACGCCCGCGTGCAGGTGCTCGACACGAAGGGGACGCCGCTGAAGGTCATCGGCTCGCGCGGCCGAGCGCTGGGTCAGATGGTGCGCCCGAAGGGCATCGCGGTGGACGCCGAGTCGCGTCTCTACGTGGCCGATGCGGCGGCCGAGAGCGTGCTGGTGTATGACCGGGACGGGCGGCTGCTGATGCTGGTGGGCGGCCCGGGCGTGGGCCGCGGCGGCCTGTCGCTCCCGGCCAAGGTCGCCCTGAGCCGCGAGGGGGTCGAGTTGTTCGCCTCCTGCGCCGCGCCGGAGTTCCGGGTCGAGTACCTGATTTTCGTGAGCAACCAGCTCGGGCCGAACAAGATCAACGTCTACGGCTTCGGCACCTATCAGGGGCCTGTGGCCAACGGGGAGGCGAGCCGCCCGTGAGCACCCGCCGGCCGAAAGCGCTCCTGTTCTCACGCATCACGCGTCACGCATCACGCGTCGCCGTGGCCGCCGCCGCATTGGTGCTGCTCGTTGCCCTGTCCTGCATTCCGGAGGAGAGGCATCGGGTCCTGACGTTCTTCTTCGATGGAGTGCCTCCGCTGCACCCGGAGCCGAAGCAGGTGGTGGCGGCGAAGGCGCCGACGCCGGCGCACGGCCGCGCCGAGCCGCCATCGGCCTGGCCGGGGCAGCCGGCCCGGCCCACGTGGTCGGTGCACCTGCCGTCGGAGGACAAGCGGCAGTGCGGGACGTGCCACGACCGCAACCGGTCGTTCCAGCTCGTCACGCCCATGTCCGAGTTGTGCGCCGGCTGCCACCAGAAGCAGATGCAGGAGTTCCCGCGCATGCACGGCCCCGTGGCCGTGGGCGACTGCGGGGCGTGCCACGAGCCCCACCAGTCGCGCTATCCGCACCTCGTGCGCCGCCCGACGCCCGAGCTGTGCTTCCTGTGCCACGGCCCGGCGCCGATCCCTGGCCTGCCCCACGCCTGCCCGCGGCCGGCCGACAACGTGCGCTGCACCGACTGCCATCACCACCACGGCGGCCGCGAGCCGTTCTACATCGTCCAGCGGCCACCCGCCGCCCCGAGTCCCGTCCCGCCCACCCCGCCCCCCACGGAGAAGGCACCCGAGTGAACCGGCGGACGGGCGCACAATTGGCGATTCTGCTCCTGGCGGCGCTGGGCGCCCTGCCCTCGGCCACCCAGGCGCGCGACCAGGGGCCGCCCGTGCAGTGGCTGGCGTTTGGCGACATCGGCGCGACCCTCGAGTTGCAGTACGAGGCCGAGGAGCGCGACCTGCGGTCGAAGGAAGGCGGAACCATCGTGTTCTTCCGCGACGAACGCTTCCACGAGATTCTCACGCTGGACACCAGGGGCTATGTGTACCACCCGCGCTTCCTCGACTTCCGCGCCTCGATCGGCGTGGAACTCGAGCAGGCGGACGTGACGGTGAACCAGCCGGACGGCAACTCGCGGACCAATGACCACTTCACCTCGCCCCAGTACTCGATCTCCGGCGTCTTCTTCCGCGACCACCCGGTGTCGCTGAGCTTCGGCGCCGAACGCTATCATCGCACCGACACGCGGAACTTCGGCGACCTGTACACCCTGGACGCGGAGAACCAGCGCGCAACCCTCAGCTTCAAGGGCGATACGATGCCCGCCGAAGTGTTCTTCGAGCACTCGAAGCGCGACGAGCGCCAGAGCGGCCTGGGCGAGAGCCGCATCACGGACGAGACCCGCTACGGGTTCGGCATCACCCGCTTCGACGGGCCCTCGACCTCCCACGCCCAGTACGAACACCACGACAACCTCGAGGACGTGCTCACCCCCAACACCTTCACCCCCGAGTACACCTTCGAGCGCCACGTGGACACGGTGACGCTGGACAACAACCTGCGGTTCGGCAGCGAGCGCCGAAGCTTCCTCGACTCGCGGTTCAGCCACTCGGACGAGACCGGCTCGTTCACCAGCACGCGGACCAGCCTGGGCGAGGGCCTGCACCTCCAGCACTTCAAGGAACTGTGGTCCGACTACGGCATCGCCTGGTCCCGCGACACCTTCGCGCAGAACACGTCGAGCAGCGTGGTGGGCCGGGCCGCCCTGTCGCACCAGCTCTTCGAGAGCCTGCTCAGCCGCCTGTCGTTCCGCGGCGAGCAGTGGCGCTTCGAGCAGTCGCAGCGCGACCGCTATGGCGCCGACCTCGACTTCAACTACCGCAAGAAGATCCCCCGCGGCATGCTCTTCCTCGACTTCGGCGGCGGGCAGGACTTCACGACCGAGCGCGGCAGCGGCACGCAGCGCCAGGTGTTCGACGAGAGCCACGTCCTCGCCGACCTGAGCACCACGTTCCTCGACAATCCCGACGTCGTGGACGGCTCGGTCCTCGTGACCGCGGCGAACAACATCACGGTGTACATCCTCGGCGTGGACTACGAGCTGGTGCCGGCGGGCCGCCTCACCCAGATTCGGCGCATCGTCACCGGCACGATCCCCGACGGCGCGACCGTGCTGGTGGACTACGCCTATGCGATTTCGGGGCCGATGAAGTACACCACGCGGCGCTGGCACGGCGGCGTGCGCCTCGACCTCTTCGACCACCTCCTCGCCCTCTACGCACGACGCTACTCCTCGACCAACACCGTCACCTCGGGCGTGGACGACGGGCGGCTCGAGGACCTGGTGGACACGTTCTATGGGGCCACGCTCACGCTGGGACCGGTCCTGGTCACCGCGGAGCACAACATCCACGACAGCACCCTGGTGCCCTACGTGTCGGACTATGTGACCATCAACTACCGCAAGACCTTCGCCGAGGCGCACACCGTGACGGCGGCGGCCTCGTGGCGCCGCGCCGTCTTCTCGGGAGACATCGTCGTGGACGGACGCGACACGTCCACCACCCGCACGCTGTCGGGCAGCTACCTGTTCGCGCGCCCCCTGTGGCCCTCGTTCGAGGTCACCGCCGGCATCGAGGACCAGGACGACCGCGGCACCCTCACCAAGCGCTCGTTCGCCCGCCTCGAGGCGAAGCACAAGTTCCGGGCCACCGAGTTCGCCCTCACCCTCTGGCTCAAGCACCGCGAAAGCAACACGACTCTCGAGGACGGCTCATACGTCTTCTTCTCCGTCAAGCGCAAGTTCTGATTCAGGAGCATCTCGATGAGAATCCGCGTGTGGACATTCGCCTGGCTGGCCACGGCGGCTCTGGCCGCGGGCGGCGAGGCCGCCCTGCCCAAGGGCCACCCGCCCGTCAAGGGGGCCGGGAGCAAGGGTATGGAGGCGGTGCACAAGAAGCTCCGCGACCTCGAGGCCGCCTGCACCAAGGACCCCAAGGCCGTGGAGCCGCGGCTCGAGCTGGGCAACCTCTACCTCCAGTTCGGCCTCACCGAGCGCGCCGTGCGCTGGCTCGACGAGGCCGTGAAGCTCAAGCCCGACAGCACCGGCGCCCTCGTGCTGGCCGGCCACGCCCATGCGGCCCTCGCCCAGTACGACGCAGCCATCGAGCTGTGGACGAAGGCCCTCGCCCTCGACCCCAAGTCGAAGCAGCTCAAGGGCTGGCTCGCCGAGGCGAAGCAGGCCAAGGAGGTCCACACCAAGCTCGCGGCGGCCCGCGCCGGCCTGGAGAAGACGCCCGACGACGGGGCGCTCCACCTGCAGGCCGGCGAGGCGCTGGCCCGCCTCGGCGAGTGGGCGGAGGCCAGGACCCATCTGGCCAAGGCCACAGCCCTGCTGCCCAAGGATGCCGCGGCACACAGGCTCTGCGCCCTCATCCTGATGCGCCTGGGCGACATGGACAAGGCGATCATGGAACTGGAGACCTGCACGAAGCTTGACCCGGAGAACAAGGACTATCGCCGGCTGCTCGACACGGCCCGGCAGACGCGCGACATGCACCAGAAGATTCGCGAAGGCAAGTACACTACGCCGAAGTCGGGCGGCGCGCCGAAGGCCAAGACCGAGAAGTGACGGCGCGCCCGCGCGATCTCGCACGGCTGGCATAGCATTTGCGGGGAAGATCGGATGAAGAGACGCCCAGGAAGCGCAGTCGCGGCGGCCGCTCTCGCCCTCGCCGGGGCGCTGACCGCCGGCTGCGGGCCGAGCGCGGCTCACCTGTGGGCGCAGCCGAAGGTGGCCACGGTGTGGCCGCTGCCGCCCGCGCCGCCGCGCGTGCGCCACGAGGGCACCATCACCGCGGGCCAGGCCCTGCGATTCAGCAGGGGGCGGTTCGTGCTCCTCGATCTGTTGTTCGGGCCCCGGCGGCTCCAGCTCGTCACCCCGCACGGCGTGGCGGTGAACGAGCGGCTCGTGGCCATCGCCGACTCGGGCCGTGCCGAGCTGCACCTGGTGAGCCTGGCGGAGCGGAAGTACCGAGCGGTTACGGCTATCGGCGACGCGCGGCTCCGCTGCCCGGTCGGCGTGGCGCTCGACGGCACGGGTGGCGTGTTCGTGAGCGATTCGGTGTTGCGGCGCGTCTTCCGCGTCTCCGAGCGCGGCGGGCTGCTGGGCGAGGTCGCGGGCAAGTTCGTCCGCCCGGCGGGCCTGGCCTATGACGCCGCGCGGGGAAGGCTGTTCGTGGTGGACGCCGGGGCGCACGCGGTGCTCGTGTTCGAGCGCCAGGGCGATGGGTTCGCGCTGGCTCGGACGCTGGGCGGCCGCGGCGAGGCGGCGGGCGGCTTCAACTTCCCCACCCACGCCGCTGTGGGCCGCGACGGGAGCCTGTATGTCACCGATTCGCTCAACCACCGCATCCAGATCTTCGACGCCGAGGGCCGCCGCGTGGGCGCCTTCGGCCGCGCGGGCGACGGCACGGGCGACTTCGCGAAGGCAAAAGGCATCGCCCTCGACTCCGAGGGGCACATTTATGTGGTAGACTCATTGTACGACGTGGTGCAGGTGTTCGACCACGAGGGCCGGCTGCTCCTCGTCTTCGGCGGCAGCGGCCGCGACGCCGCGTCGCTCTGGCTGCCCACCGGCATCTGCATTGACGAAAAGGACCGCATCTATGTCTCCGACTCCGCCAATTCCAGGGTGCAGGTCTACCAGTACCTGCGCGAGAGCGAGTAGGGCGCCCGTCGTTGCGGCGTGCCTCCTCCTGGCCCTCGCCGGGAGCGCGCACGCGGCCGGCCAGCGCAGCATCGTCAACACCCCCCACAACCTCTCCGTGAGCGGCCCAGGCCCCATCAAGTCGCCCACCGAGAAGCAGATCTGCATCTTCTGCCACACGCCGCACAACGCCGACCCCCGCGCCCCGCTGTGGAACCGCAATCTCGACTCCGCGGCGACCTACCAGATGCCCTGGAGCCCCACGCTCGAGGCCTACGGGGCGGGCGGCGCGCCCCAGCCCGACGGCGCGTCGAAGCTCTGCCTGAGCTGCCACGACGGCACCATCGCCCTCGGCGAGGTCCGCAGCCGCCCCGAGCCCATCCCCGTCAGCGGCGACAGGCTCCAGCCCGGCCAGAAGGGCTACCTGGGCACCGACCTCTCGGGCAGCCACCCCATCTCGTTCGTCTACGATAACTCGCTCGCCGCGGCCAACAACGCCGCCGGCGACATGCCCCTGCGCCTGCCCTCCACGCTCAACGACCCCGACGTGAAGCTCGACGCCCAGGGAAAGATCCAGTGCACCACCTGCCACGACCCGCATGGCGATGCCAACTACGTGGAGGGATTCGTTCCGCACTTCTACGTGAAGCCATCCTGGAGTGGAGTGTGCCTGACATGCCACGACTTCTGAGACCTCGCACCCGCACGTGGGCCGTGGCGGCCGCAGCCGCCGGGGCCGCGCTGCTCGCCTGGGCGGGCCTCGCGCTCGCCGGCTCCTTCCGCAACGGAGCCCACGGCAACGAGTCCATGCTGCCGCGCGGCTGCGGGGCCTGCCACGCGGGCCACGGCATCCCGCGGTCGCCCATGCTCCCCGCCACCCGCAACGAGACCTGTCTCGCCTGCCACAGCACGGCGGCGGCCCGCACCGAGGCCCGCACCAAGCACCTCCTCGTCGGCGGCGACGACCTGAAGGACGTGTCGGCGGAGTTCGCCAAGGCATCGCACCACACCCTAAGCACCGATGGGCAGGCCGCCTCCAGCGGCTTCCGCAGAGTCAACGCCGCCGCGGAAGCGGGCGGCACGGTCACGTGCTCCAACTGCCACGACGGCCACTACCTGGTCAAGGGCAACGCCCAGGAAGACATCACCCGCGTGAAGGAAATCGGGAACGCCAGGAACCAGGCCGAGCCCGAGTACCGCCTCTGCTACCGCTGCCACGGCACCACCACCGGCGTCGGCTCCCTCAACATCGAGCAGTACACCCGCCAGAGCAATCCGTCGTTCCACCCCGTCGAGGCCACCGGCCGGAACACGAGCGTCCCCAGCCTCATCAACCCCTGGACCGTGCAGAGCTACACCGCCTGCACCAGTTGCCACGGCAGCGACCAGGCCGCAGGGCCGCGAGGCCCCCACGGCTCCGCCTTCACACCCATTCTCAAGGCCAACTACAACCGCGACGACGACCAGGCGGAGAGCGCCGCGCAGTATGCCCTGTGCTACCGCTGTCACAACCGCAACATCGTCCTCAGCGAGGAACAAGGCAGCTTCCGCTACCACAAGAAGCACATGGAGAAAAGGGCCTCCTGCCGCGCCTGCCACAACAGCCACGGCAGCAAGACCTACACCCACCTGATCGACTTCGACACCTCGATCGTCTTCGCCAACAGCAACGGCGTGCGGAACTTCGTGGACAGCGGCGCCAACACCGGCGCATGCAACCTGCGGTGCCACGACAAGAACCACGTCAACCTCGGCTACTGAGGAGTGCCCGTGCCCCCCGCTCGATCGCTATCGCCCTTGCTCGTGCCGTTTCTCGCGGCCGCTCTCTGCGGCGGCTGCGGCGAGGAGAAGCCTGCCCCCGCGCCGCCTTCGCGGCCCGCCAAGAGCCGCCCGCCCGCGGCACGCCCCGACCCGGCGGGCCACGCCAAGGCCCTCGCCGCCCGGGAGCACGCCCTCATCGCCCGCCTCACCGAGAAGCCCGACGACCTGGAGGCCACGCTCCAGCTCGCCAACCTCTACTACGACACCCGCCGCCCCGCCCTCGCCGTGCCCGGCTACATCGAGATCCTCAAGCACCAGCCCGACAACCCCAGCGTGCGCACCGACTTGGGCACCTGCTACCGCAACCTCGGCAAGTTCCCCGAAGCCAAGGCCGAGTACGAGCGAGTCATCCAGAAGCACCCCGGCCACATCCAAGCGACGTACAACCTTGCCATCGTCACCGAGGAGCTGGGCGACCTGCTCCGCGCGGCCGAGCTGTGGGAGCGCGTGGCTGGCATGGCCCCGGGCACCCCGGCGGCCCGGGAGTCCCTCCGCCACGCCGCCGCCGCGCGGGCAGCCGCGGCGAAAGCCGCGCCTCCACACAAGAAGGAAGCCCCCGAATGAGCCCCGTCCCACCCGGCGCCATGCCCCGGTGTCTTGCTGCCCTCCTCCTGTGTGCCCTGGGCACGGCTCGCGCCGCCGAGGCACCCAAGACCCTCGTGCCCAAGGCATCCTGCTCCACCAAGGACTGCCACGCGGACTTCTCGAAGAAGAAGCACGTCCACGGCCCCGTCGCCGACAAGGAGTGCAAGGAATGCCACTCCTGGAAGGACGACCTCCACAAGTTCACCCTCGCCCGCAAGGGCACGGCCCTCTGCACCGAATGCCACGACGACATTCTCGTGAAGAAGGAAGGCGCGAAGACGAAGAAGGGCGCCACCCTCCACGAGCCGATCACCGAGGACTGCGTCACCTGCCACGATCCCCACGCCAGCGACGTCAAAGGCTTCCTCGCCATGCCCCTGCTCGAGCTGTGCGCGACCTGCCACGACAAGACCGTGGCCCGGGCCAGGGGGAAGGACAAGGCGGTCCTCTCGAAGCACTCCGTCGTGCTCGAAGGCAAAGCCTGCATGACCTGCCACTCGCCCCACACCAGCAAGGTCCCCTACCTGCTGGCCAAGGCACCCAAGACCCTCTGCCTCAGTTGCCACGACAAGCCGCAGAAGGAGGACGGCCGCGACCTCGCGAACGTCAAGGAACAGATCGCCAAGAAGAAGCACGTCCACGGCCCCGTCGCCGACGAGGAGTGCACGGCCTGCCACCTGGGCCACGGCTCCGAGCAGGTGACGCTTCTCGCCCGCGCCTATCCGGCGAAATTCTACGCCCCGTTCGACCCCAAGGCATACGCCCTCTGCTTCGAGTGCCACGAGGCCGACCTGGCCACACAGGCCAAGACGGCCGACGCCACGGAGTTCCGCAACGCCGAACGCAACCTGCACTTCGCCCACGTGAACAAGCCGGTCAAGGGGCGCACATGTCGCGCCTGCCATGCGGCCCACGCGAGCGACCAGCCGTCGCAGATTCAGCCCTCGGTGCCCTTTGGCTCGGGCGGCTGGGCCATTCCCATCCGCTTTGCGAAGACGGCCACGGGCGGCTCCTGCCAGTCGGGCTGCCACGAGCCGAAGGCCTACGACCGCAAGACGCCGGCGGACTACTCCCTGCCGCCCCCTCCGCCGCCGAAGGCGCCGGAGCCGGCGGCACCACCCAAGGCGCCCGAACCAGCGGCGTCCTCGCCGCCGACGAAGTGACCATGTGCGCGATGGCTTCCTACACCTTGCCCCTTGCCGAGCGCCGAACAGCCCCGGCCGCGTCCCTGCCCGCAGGCCCATCGCCCGAGCTGCCTGAGGGCATCCTGCTTCGCAACGCCCTCTGGTTCTGCCGGCTGCGGTGGCTCGTCCTCGGCCTGTTCGCCGGCTTCGGGCTTCTGGGGCTCGCGCCGGGGCTGCTCGCTCGAGCTGGGCTCCGTCCCCCGGGGGCGTGGCCGTTCATCGCCGCAGCCGTCCTGCTCGCGGCAAACGTGCTCGCCCTTGCCCACGCGCGCGGTGCCGCCCGACACCTCGCAGCGGCCAGCACGAACCTGTGGGCGCAGATCATCAATGACCTCGTGGTCCTCACCTACGTTGTCCACCACGTCGGGAGCCTGGAGACCGCGGTCGGCTTCGCCTACCTGTTCCACATCGTGCTCTCGTGCATCTTCTTCCCGCGCCGCTGGTCCTTCCTCGTCACCATGCTGGCCTGCGGCCTCTACCTGGGCTGCGTGGCGCTCGAGGAGGCCGGCAGCCTCGCCCAGGCGGGCATCTACGCGAACGCCGCGTTGCGCGAGCAGATGGACCTGTTGCCCGGCGTGCGGCTGGCCCACGTGGGCTGGGCGCCCTTCACCTGGATCGTCGTGTGGTACCTGGCCGCCCACCTGTCGGCCGAGGTGCAGTCGCGCGACCGCGAGCTGGCCGAGACCAACCGCCGCCTCCTCGCAGCCCAGGAGGAGCGCCGCCAGCACATGCTCCGCACGACCCACGAGCTGAAGGCCCCCTTCTCCGCCATCCACGCCAACGTCCAGCTCCTCACCAAGGGCCACTGCGGCGAGCTGCCCGCCGAGGCCCACGCCGTCCTCGGCCGCATCAGCACCCGCTGCCGCCGCCTGGCCAACGAAATCCAGGAGATGCTCCAGCTCGCCAACCTGGCCTCCGCCACCGAGGAGCCGCCGCCGAAGCCCGTCCTCGACCTCTCCCAGATCATGCGCTGGTGTCTCGCCCAGGTGGCCCCGCGCGCCGAGGAGCGGCAAGTGACCTTCGACGCCGACCTCCAGCCAGCTCCCGTCCCCGTCGTCGAGGACCACGCGAAGATGCTCTTCGGCAACCTGGTCTCTAACGCCGTCACCTACTCCCACCCCGGCGGCCACGTGGCCGTCGCAGTGACCCCCGAGCCGGACGGCGGGGCGTGCGCCACGGTGGCGGACCAGGGCATCGGCATCGCCCCCGCAAAGCTCCCCCGCATCTTCGAGCCCTACTACCGCGCCGACGAGGCCGTCCGCCACAACCGCGAGTCCACCGGCCTCGGCCTCGCCATCGTCCGCCAAGTCGCCGACACCGACGGCCTGCGCGTCGGCGTCGAGAGCGAGCCGGGCGTCGGCACCCGTTTCACCGTCCAGTTCCCAGGCTCAGACCCCAACCCAGTCGCAGAAGGAAAGGAGGACCGTCATGGCTTATCTCCTGCTCGTGGATGACGATGAGGACTTCGCCGCCGCAGCGGCCAAGGTGCTGCGCGGGGCCGGACACGAGGTCCACGTCGCCCTCGACACCGACAGCGCGGTCGAGAGCATGCAGCAGCGCCGCCCCGACCTCGCCATCCTCGATGTCATGTTCCCCGAGAGCAGCTCGGCCGGCTTCGACCTCGCCCGCCAGATTCGCCAGGACATCAAGGCGCTCCGCGACGTCCCGCTCCTCATGCTCACCGCCGTGAACAGCCGCTTCCCGCTCGGCTTCAGCTCGAAGGACATTGACGAGCACTGGCTCCCTGTGGATGACTTCCTCGAGAAGCCCGTGGACCTCGACCTGCTGTGCGCGCGGGTGGGGGATCTCCTGGCCCGGGCGGCGAGCCAGCGCCCTCCGCGCAAGTGAGCGGGGCGGGGGCGGCAACCGTCGGCGTAGTGTGCGAAATCTGATCGCGGGCGGCGGCGCCCGTATCAATGGGTGCGTGACGTCGCTTTACCGGTGATGAAATGGTGGGCAACTACGGCTTGCCCTTGCGTCGCCGGTTTGGGGGAGAGAACTCTCCTGCTCTCCCTGTGTGCCCCTCGGTGCCGCGCATCCCGTGACGGGCATCGGGCCGCGGCTCGGCGACATGACTTCAGCGGGCCGCCCCGGCTCTCCCTGGAATGCACGGCGCCAATCGGCCTGGCGAAGTTTCCTGGAAAAAGGGCTTGACAAGTTGGGCCGCCAGTTGTACAATCTCGATTGACTTAGTCAGGATGGAGAGTTGATGTTCATCTCGCAGAAGTGTCAATACGCGATCCGAGCCATCTTCGAGCTGTCGAGGCGCTACGGCAACGGGCCGGTGCGGATCGCCGACATCGCCGAGGCCCAGGCGATCCCGGTTCGCTTCCTCGAAGTGATCCTGAACCAGCTCAAGCAGGCCGGGTTCGTGTTCTCGCAGCGGGGGAGCAGGGGGGGCTACCTGCTCTCCCGGCCGCCCGTGGAGTTGACGGTCGGCGACATCATCCGCTTCATCGAGGGGCCGCTCGGCCCGGTCATCTGCGCGATGGGCAGCAGCAAGAGCGACTGCCGCCTCTACGGCGACTGCGTGTTCCTGCCCATGTGGGAGCGAGTGCGGTCTGCCGTGTCCGGGGTCTACGACCAGACGACGTTCCAGAGCCTGGTGGAAATGGACGCCCGCCGGTCCGAGGAGTACGTGGCCAGCTATGCAATCTAACCCATTGCATGGCAGGCACTTGGGTTCGAGTGGCGTTTGGATGGGTTCTTTTTTGGGCCAGTATCTCGATAATGTCAGTCGAGATACTCAAGGACGCCGAGTTGGCAGCCGAATCGCATCTGCGGAGCGTGGTGAAGGCGGTGACCTGGCGCATCGGTGGCAGCATCTTCACTGCCCTGATCGCGCTGGCGGTCACCCGCGAGGCAACGGTCGCGACGACCATCGGCCTGGCCGACCTGGTTGTCAAGATCGCCGCCTTCTATGTCCACGAGCGCATCTGGGAGCGCATTCCGTTCGGGCGCAGGAAGCCGCCCGACTACCAGATCTGAGCAAAGGAGACACGTCGCCATGGCAGTCGCCGAGGTCCAGGCAGACATCAAGAGCCTTGTGGACGGCTTGAACTTCGCCGAGAAGATCGAGCGCTCGCTCCAGCTGATCAGCGAGGCATACGAGGAGTTCGGCGACGGCCTGGTCGTCGCCAACAGCCTCGGCAAGGACTCCAGCGTGGTGTGGCACCTGGCAAAGCGGGTGAGCCCGGACATCCGCGGCTTCGTCGTCACCACGCGCTTCAAGCCGCCGGAGACCAGGCGGTTCATGCGCGAGGAGGTGGCCCGCTACCCCGAGCTGGAGGTCTTCAGCAACGACGGGCCGATCCCCGACAGGCTCTACGAGACGGAGCCCGACCGCTGCTGCGACATCCTGAAGGTGGAGCCGACCCGCCGCGCGGTGGCGGAGATGGGCGTGACCTGCTGGGTCACGGGCCTCCGCTGCACGGAGGGCCGCACGCGCACGGATTTCCAGGAGCGCGAGGAGCGGGACCGGGGGCTGCTCAAGCTGAACCCCATCCTCATCTGGTACGAGCGCGAGATCTGGCAGTATCTCGCCCTCCACCGCGTGGCTGTGAACCCCCTGTATCTCCAGGGCTACCGCTCGCTGGGCTGTGCGCCGTGCACGCGGGTCACGGCCAACCCCGACGAGCGGGCCGGCCGCTGGATCGGCACGAGCAAGTGCGGCGGCGAGTGCGGCATTCACACGCGCCCGCTGCGACCCGAGTACGAGATCTAAGCTGGAGGCAAGCGCGATGGCACAGGACAGCGACGGGCTGGTGCGGGTGTTCTCGGCGCGGGCGTGCGCGGCGCCGCTGGAGGAGGCCGCACGCCTCTTCGAGCGCCAGACCGGCATCGGCGTGGCGATCAGCGTGTGCAGCCGCCACTGCGCGCAGCCGGTGGCCGAGGAGGCCTCGGGCGCCGACGGCAGCCACGACTTCCTCGAGGAGATCGCCGAGGCCGGCATCCACGACCTGGCGATCGGCGGGGCGGAGTTCCTGCTCGATGATGGCGAGGTGCGAGGCATTGTCGCAAAGGGAGAGCGGCGCACGATCGCGTGCCGCCGTTCGGCCATCATCGTGCCCGCCGGCAACCCGAAGAACGTGCGGACCGTGCACGATCTGGCCCGCCGCGGCGTGCGCGTCGGCGTGTCGGTGCTCGACTGCCTGAAGGGCCTGTGGGAGGACGTCGCGGCCCGGCTCGGCCTCCTCGAGGCGATCCGCCGCCACATCACCTTCCACGCGAACGGCTGCATCGCCATCGTCGAGGCCGTGGCGGGCGGGAAGGTGGACGCGGCGGTGGGCTGGACGGCGTTCGCCCACCTGGCCCCCGGGCGCATCGAGGTGGTGGAGCTGCCGGCGGCGC
>Ga0307380_10003720_pt1 | contig 20914 bp, 21 predicted proteins | sample UN3MG_FD_202239 | JGI IMG/M metagenome (GOLD analysis project Ga0307380, IMG submission 202239) | Soil microbial communities from Risofladan, Vaasa, Finland - UN-3 | ecosystem: Environmental > Terrestrial > Soil > Coastal area > Acid sulfate soil | place: Finland: Risofladan, Vaasa | collected... | reverse complement strand
CTCGCCGGCACGGCCGAGGCGCCGGACTTCTCCACGATATGGCCGAAGCAGATCCTCGCGCACGTCCGCTACACGCCGGCCGAACGCCTCGACGCCCCGCCCGCCAGCGGTTCCTTCGACGCCGAGGCCGTCGTCGTCATCCCCTGCACGATGAACACGGCCGCGGCGCTGGCGCACGGGCTCTCGGCGAACCTCGTCCAGCGCGCCGCCCACGTCGCGCTGAAGGAAGGCCGGCCCCTGATCCTCGTGCCGCGAGAAACCCCCATGACGGCCATGGACCTGGAGAACCTGGCGATCCTGGCGCGGGCCGGCGCCGCCGTCATCCCCGCGATGCCGGGCTTCTACCATCGGCCGCGGTCGGTTGCCGACCTTGTGGACTTCGTCGTCGGCAAGGTGCTCTCGCGGCTGGGCATCGAGCACGACCTGAAGGTCCGGTGGCCGGGATGCGAAGATCGCTAGGCCGACAACTCCCGGAGTTCGCGCGGACCATCCGCTTGGAGCATTCCCTTTTTGCGCTGCCCTTTGCGCTCGGGACGGCGATGCTGGCCGAGCCCCCGTGCCCCGCTCCGGCCGCGCTCGCGCTCCTGGTGGCCTGCATGGTGGCGGCGCGGACGGCCGCGATGGGTTTCAACCGCGTCGCCGACGCTTCGCTCGACGCGCGCAACCCGCGGACGCGCGACCGGGCGATCCCGGCCGGAAGGCTGGGGCGCGGCACGGCTCTGGCGCTCGCGCTGGCAAGCGCGGCCGCCTTCGTGGCCGGCGCGTGGGGGTTCTGGTTTCTTCGCGGCAACCTTTGGCCGGGTCTGCTGGCCCCGGCGTTTCTCGCCGTCCTGTTCGGATATTCCTACACGAAGCGTTTTACGGTCCTGACGCACTGGGTGCTGGGCCTTTGCCTGGGCCTCGGGCCGGTCGGGGCGTGGATCGCTCTGCGCGGGTCGCTGGCGCTCGTGCCCGTGCTCATCGGCGCGGCCGTCGTCGTCTGGACGGCCGGGTTCGACATCTTCTACTCGTTCCAGGACATCGAGGTGGACCGCCGCGAGGGGCTGCACAGCGTGCCCGCGCGGGCCGGGCGCGACGCAGCGCGGCGGTGGGCAGCCGCCTCGCACGCGGCCACGGTGGCGCTGCTTGCACCTGTGGCCATCATGGACCCGTCGGGCATACCGTTTTCGCGCCTGGGCCTGGGCAGTCTCCTGGCCTTGGCGGCGATAGCCATAACGTTGGCCCTGAAGCACCTGCGTGCCCGGCGGCAGTCGGACATCGAGATCGCGGGCGCCTTCTTCCCGCTGAATGCCTTTGTGAGTATCATGTGGCTGGTGGGCGTGTTTGTTGACGTGTTCATGGGGCTCCAGATGCAGGTTCACCGCAATTGACGCCGCTATGTGGAATCGAAGCCAAGGTCGCCGCGGGCGAGCGCCTCTCGCGCGAGGACGGCCTGGCGCTCTTCGCCTCGGACGACTTGGCGGCCCTCGGTCGGCTGGCCGACGCCGAACGCCGCCGGCGCCACGGTCTGGCCGCCTATTACATCATCAACACGCACGTCAACTACACGAACGCCTGCCTCAACCGGTGCCGCTTCTGCGCATTCGCCCGCGACCCCGGCGACGCGGACGCTTATCTGTTGGACATTGAGGAGATTCTCGACCTCGCCGCGCCCGACGTCGAGGCCGGCGCGACCGAAATCCACATCGTCGGCGGCCTCCATCCCGACGTCGGGCTGGACTATTACCTCCGCATGATCGGCCGGCTGCACGAAGCGTTTCCCGAGGTGTGCCTCCAGGCGCTGACGGCCGTCGAGGTGGAGTACGCGGCGCGGCAGGCGGGCCTCTCGGTGACCGACGTGCTCGAGCGCCTGAAGGCGGCGGGCCTGGCGGGTTTGCCGGGCGGCGGCGCGGAGATCTTCGACGCCGGCGTCCGCCGGCGCATCTGCCCGCGCAAACTGAGCGGCGAGGCCTGGCTCGACGTCCATCGCCGGGCACACGCCCTCGGCCTCGCGACCAACGCGACGATGCTCTACGGCCACCTGGAATCCCAGGCCGACCGCGTGGACCATCTTCTGGCGCTCCGCGGTCTGCAGGACGAGACGCGGGGATTTCAGACGTTCATTCCTCTGTCGTTCCATCCGGAGGGGACGGCAATGACGGATCTGGAGGGCCCAACGGCGGCGGACGACTTGCGGACGATGGCCGCCGCGCGGCTCCTCCTGGACAATTTCGACCACCTGAAGGCCTTCTGGGTGATGCTGACGCCGGACCTCGCGCAGGTCGCCCTGCGGTTCGGCGCCGACGACATCGACGGGACGGTCGTGCGGGAGGAGATCACGCACGCCGCCGGCGCCCGCACGCCCCAGCGCCTGACGCCCGAGACCTTGAAGCACCTGGTGCGCGCCGCCGGGTGCGAGCCCGTCGAGCGCGACACGCTCTATCGGCGAATCGCGCGCGGCAAACAGTTCCGCGAGTGGAAGCGAAGCGGGACCTGAGACGCCGGGCCACACGGCCGCGCGCGCGAAACGCGGATTCACACCCCGAAACTCGTCCCGACCGAGCGCGCCACGGCCAGGAGCGGGTCGTCGGCAGGCACCAGCCGCGGTCCGCGCGCCGCTTCCGCGATCGGGACGTCCGTGACGCGCCCCTTTTGCCACGAGGCCATGCGTCCCCATCGGCCGGCCCCGACGAGTTCCGCCGCCCGGTAGCCGAGGCGCGTCGCGAAGACGCGGTCGAAGGGGCATGGCGTTCCGCCGCGCTGGACATACCCCAGGACGGTCGCGCGCGATTCGATGCCCGTCATTCGTTCGAGGCGCTCGGCGACGAGGTGGGCGACGCCGCCGAGCCGCACGGGGTCCGTGCTCGTCTCGACGCGGCAGCGGACGATGGGCTGGCCGCCTTCGGGTTTCGCGCCCTCGGCGACGCAGACGATGCTGAACCGTTTGCCGCGGCGGTAGCGCTCGCGGCAGACGTCGGCCACAGCCTCCCAGCGGAACGGAATCTCCGGGATGAGAATAACGTCGGCGCCGCCGGCGATTCCTGCGTGCAGGGCGAGCCAGCCGGCGTATCGGCCCATGACCTCGGCCACCATGACGCGGTGATGGGCGCCGGCGGTCGTGTGCAGCCGGTCGAGCGCGTCCGTGGCAATGTTGACCGCCGTCTGGAACCCGAAGGTCCGTTCCGTGCCGCGGACGTCGTTGTCGATCGTCTTGGGGACGCCGACGATCGGCAGGCCGAGGTCGGCCAGCCGCCCGGCGATGCTCATCGAGCCGTCCCCCCCGATCACCACCAGGCCGTCGAGGCGATGTTTCTTGAAGACGGCCAGGGCGTCGCGTGAGCGGTCGCGTTTGGTCACTTTACCGCGGCGTGTCTCCGCCCAGGCGAAGGGGTCGGCCTTGTTGTTCGCGCCGAGGATCGTCCCGCCGAGCGTCAGGATGTTCGAGACGTCCTGCCAGCCAAGGTCGCGCGTGCGGTCGAGGACGAGCCCTTCGTAGCCGTCAAGAAAACCGACGACCTTGGCCTTCTGCTCGTGGAGGAGGGTCTTGGCGACGGCGCGGATGACGGCATTGAGGCCGGGACAGTCGCCGCCGCCCGTCAGGACGCCGACGCGTAGCGGCGTCCGGCGGCGCGTCGCGGTTTTCCGTTTGGGGCTCTTGCGTCCGGTCTTCCTGGCCATCCGAACTCCCTTCCCTCTGTGCCGACGGGCGATTCTACTCCCTCCGGCGCTGCGGTTACAGGGAAAACGAAAAACTGCGGCGTCGCCGGCGGGGGCGAAAAAAGGAACCCGACGCCGGCGCGGCGCATCCAACGAGGTGCGCAGATAGTGCGCCGCTTGTAAAGCTGCGCCGATGCCGGTACGCTTTCGGCAGCGGTCGGGAAAGGGGAGAACCATGCGGTGCGCACGAATCGCGGCAGTGGTAGCGGCGGCGCTGATGCTCATCGCGCCGGGGTGCCGGAACACGCGCGACGCGGTCCCCGCGGGAGAGGGCGGGCCGCGCGCCGCGCTGCGGCAGTGGCACCAGGCGCTCCTCCGTGGCGACCGGGCCGAGTACCTTGCCTCGTTCGCCGGAACCGAGGAGGAACTCGTTCTTGCCCTGGCGATCTTCGACGCCGTCCAGATAAACTACAGGTTCTATAACGCGGTGGTCGCCAAGTACGGGGCTGACGCCTGGAAGGCGTTCGAGGGGGCCGGAGCCGCACGCGTGCATCTTTGGCCGCGCGACCCGGGATGGACGGCGACAATCACCGTCGTCCGGACGGGCGATTTTGCCGTCGGATATCTGCCCCGGGCTCGCGTGCCGATGCATCTGAGGCTGGACGGTGGCCGATGGCGGATCGATGCGGCGAGCCTCGTTCCGCCCGGCGTCACCGCCGACAAAGGGGCTTACTACCTTTACCACTGGGTGGCGGCGATGGAGGAACTGATCCTGCGCGTGGGCCGGCCGGAGACCACGCCTGCAGAGTTCGGGCCTCGGGCGAGCCAGGAGGCCTACAAAGCCAAACTCCGGGAGGGCGAGTTCGGCGCGGCGGCTGAGGCCGTGGACACCTTCCTCGAGCAGTAGCGCGGCGAAAAGGGTTTTCAAACGCAAAGGGGACGCCGATGTGCAAGGTCTTGTGGGCGGCTCTTACGTGGGTGCTCGTTGCCCTCGCGGGATGTGGCCCCGAGCAGGCGACGCTCCGCGCGCCGGGCGCGGCCGAGGACGACTCGGCCCCCCGGCGGACGCTCCTGGCGTGGCACGGGTCGCTCGTGGGCGGCGACCGCCAGCAGTACCTCGCCTGCTTCGCCGGGACGGAAGACGAACTCGTGCTTGTGCTGGCGCTGTTCGAGGTCGTCGAGGCGAGCGAGGCCTTCCACAACGCCGTCGTCGCCGCCTACGGCGAGGACGCCTGGCGCTCCTTCGAGCGGGCCGACGGGGCGCGCGTCGCGCGTTTCCCTCGCGAATCGGACTGGCCGATGCGAATTACGCTCGTGCGGACCGGGGCCATGGCGTTCGGATACCTGCCCGGCGGGCGCGTGCCGATGCACCTCGTGGAAGACCGCGGCGCGTGGCGAATCCAGGCGGCCAGCCTGATCCCGCCCGGCCAGACGGCCGAGAAGGCGGCCTATTACCTGTTCCGGTGGTCGGCGGCGCTGCGGGAACTGGCGCAGCGTGTGGGCCGGCCGGGAGAACCGGCCGCGCCGCTTCGGCCGGATGCGTCGCGCGGGGCGCTGGAGGAGAAACTCGAGGCCGGTGAACTAAAACAGGCTGACGAGGCCATCCACTATATGATGATGCACTAATACTACTAATCTGTGTTCTTCAACGCAGAGAGCGCCGAGAACGCAGAGAACGGCCGCCAGAAGCGTCAAAAGGGATAAAGAGACGACATGAAGTTGGGGTTGTGGAACAGCGCCCGGCCCGGGCCGGAGCATGTCGTGCAAGGTGCTGTGAAAAAAGAGTTTATCTCCGCGCTCTCTGCGCTCTCTGCGTTGAAATAGCGTTGTAGTACTAAGCCCCACCAGAAATGGTTTGACGGTATCCTTCGGCGTCGCTAGCGTGTTATATCTTGCTATGCCGCAAGGCGGGGTCCGGGCGGACCATCGGCTGAGCGAGCGATCTTCGTCTCGTGGGCCTCGAGCGAAGACGAGACAGGGGGGCCCGGTGGAGAAGAAAATCATGAAGCTCTGGAAAGGTCTCGTGTTGGGGTTGGCGCTCGTGCTCCTGACGGCCTCGCCGATTCTGGCGAAGGACAAAGGCGCCGAGACGTCGGCCAAGGCGGAGAAGAGCGCGCTTCGCGGCGAGTATGCCATCATGGCCAGCGTGTGCCAGATGACCGACGCCCAGAAGGCGGAACTGGAAGCGGTCCTGAAGGTGAAGAACGACACTCTCACGGCCTTGGAAGAAGAGAACAGGAACCAAAAAAAACGGATGGTCGAAGCAGAGGAAAATGGCGACAAGGAACTCCAAGAACGCATCCGTGAGGAGGGAAAAGCCCTGAAGGATCGACTCTTAGCCATCGAGGCCGACTACAGGGCGAAGATCGCGGCCGTCCTGACGCCCGAGCAGGGCCAGGCGTGGGAAGGGTTCAAACTCTACCGCGCCCTGATGCGACGCTACAGCAAGGCCGAACTGGACGGGGGCCAGAAGGCGAAAGTCCGGGCCCTGGCGAACGAGGCGGCTAAGAAGATGCTGGCCGTCACGGGCACCGGCAAGGAAGCCGAGGACGCCAGGAACGAAATCGAGCAGGAACTCAAGGCCTCCGTCGAGAACGACGTCCTGACGGCCGAGCAGAAGGAAAAGATGAAGCCGGCTGCCAAGAAACCGAAGGAAAAGGCCGGCGAGGAAGGCGGCGAAGCGCCCGCCGAGATGTAACGCAGCCGCAAGAGGCTTGATAAGGCCGGGCGCGCCGGACGGCGCGTCCGGCCGGATTTTTCAGCCGTCTGGGACTCACCGGCGTGAAACCCCTTGCCAATGGGGTGAGGCCACCCCCGTTTTGTTCGAGGACAAGCGGCGATTGTATTACAATGGCTATCGCGGCGGTACGTGCCGCTGCGGCATCGCTTTCCGCAAGGGCGACCGGTAGCGAGTTTCTCGGCACGGGAAGGAACCCATGAGCAGGAAGAGGACGACAGTTGCGTTGCTGGCCGGTCTGGCTCTGGCGTGGATATCGGCCGCTCCGGCCGACGCGGGTGTGAAGGAAGACCTCGACCAGGCCGTCAAGAAGATCGACAAGGACCTGTACGAGCAGTCGGTGGCGGACATTCGCGCCTGGCTGGACAAGCGGATCGAAGCCAGCGGCGAGTTCGGGGTATACAGTTTCGGCTGGAGCCACCTGCGGATCCGCGGCGACGTGGCCGATCTGGACCTCAACCGCGGCGGGTTTGCGGACTCGGCCGCCCAGTTCCTCCGCGCCTACGAGATGCTGGGCGGCAAGAAGTACCTGGAGGCGGGGCTGAAGACGGCCGACTTTTTCCTGGCGGTTCAGGAGCCAGCCGGTCATTTCCCCACCGGCGCGACGGTGCACCGGGACGGGAAGATCGTGGCCGGCGGGGGCAAGCACGCCGAGCCCATCGTCCGGATGGAGGACGGCTACCAGTTCCGTCCGTTCTGCCTGCTGCTGTACGCCTGGCAGCTCACGGGCGAGAAGAAGTACCTGGACGGCGCGAAGCGATGCGGCGAGCTGATCACGCAGCGGGTGATGCACCCGAGGTGGGGGTATTGCCCGGACATCTTCGACACCCGCATCGAGGGTGACGTGACGAAACAGCCGGACCGCCACGGCGACTTCGGCGTCCAGGGCGGCGGGTCGCTGAGCGACTACTGCACCACCGATGGCTTTCGCATGTCCGTGATCCTGTACCATCTCACGAAGGACAAGAAGTACCTGGCTCGGGCGTCCGGCGTGGGCGAATGGCTGATCGAGACGCAGTTGGGCAAGGGCAAGGTTCGCGGCTGGGGCGACAACTACAACAGCAAGAATCAGCCCGTCCCGTCCCGCAATTTCGAGGGCGTTCAGATCGACCCGCGCAACTGGAACCGGTTCGCCGGGCCCCTGCTGGTCTGGTTCTACGCCATCACCGGCGATCAGAAATACCGCACGCTGTTCGAGGAGTCGGTGGATTGGATGCTCAGCGTGAAGCAGCCCGGCGGCTGGGCCTTCGAGTACACCCCCGACGGCCGGCCCTGCGCGACGCTGGACCACAAACTGTTCCTCTACAGCGAGCCGGAGGAGTGGCCGGGGGGCAGCAAGCCTGGCTACATACACGACAAGGTGCAGATGGTCGACAGCGTGATGATCCGCGACCTGCTGAAGAGCGGCGGGCGCGATGCCCTGCGCGAACGGTTCCGCGGACCGGGCAAGTACAGCGACGAGCAGTACCTCGCCGCCCGCCTGGCCGCCGCCAAACGCTGCACCGATGAGAACTTCCAGGTCAAGCTCCAGCCGCTGGATCTGGGCGACATGTCCTGGATCGCCGACGGCAAGTACGTGATGGGCAAGTACCAGGAGCGGGTGCGGCTGAGGCCGGCCAACCCCGACGCCGAGTTGCCGGCCAAGGACGCCGCGGGTCGGGTGGACCTGACGCGCCAGAGCTGGAAGTCGCCCCACGCGGGGTATAACATCGTTCCCTACGGCTGGGCGCAGTGGCAGTACGTGTGGGACGCCAACCTGGCGATGGGCAGGATCGACGCGGACGCTGCCGCCAGGGGCGGCATCGGGCTGGAGTCCGAACGCTTCGTCGACCCGTGGGACATGATGTGGCACTGGGAGAGCCGCCTGCTCGACGTGGAAGACTGGTGCGACGTGCCACTGGGCGCGGCGAAGTGAACGAGCGGCTCCCGGCGGCGGGGGCTAGCGGCGAAAGAATCAGTGGACACGGCCGGGCTGTGGTATGATAACCTCTTGTACGTTCTGTTCGGGCGGGCCCGCGTGGGCTCCTCGGGCATGGCGGTCTTCGCCGGGCGGGGCGGCAGGCGAAGACAACTCTGGAGCCCCGGTGGGGAGTATGAACATGGGAATGCGTCAATGGTGGTTGGCTGGTCTGTGTGTGGGTTTGCTGGTGGCCGTGGTGGTCGTCGGTGGTTGCAAGAGCGAGCCGGCCCCGGAACCCGCGCCGGAACCGGCGCCAGCGGCGGAGCCTGCACCGGCAGCCGAACCAGCCCCAGCGGCCGAACCGGCCCCCGTGCCGGAACCCGCGCCGGAACCCAAGGCCGATGCCGAGTAGGGTGCCTGAGGTCGTCTGAAGTGAAGCCGTGAGCGAATGAGGCCGGGCTTGCCTCGCGCAGGCCCGGCCTTGCGTTTTGCGCCCGCGCGAGAAAAAGCGTGCGAGGCCGATGGCCCCGCACGCTCTTGCTTCAAGAGGAACCGGCGCCTACTTGAACTCCACCTCAAGCAGGTGGGCGGAGCAGGAGATGCAGGGGTCGTAGGCCCGGACGAGCATCTCCAGGGCGTGGCGAATCTCGTCCTGCGATTTGCCTTCCTCCATGAGTTGCGGCACATAGGTGCGGAAGTCGGCCTCGATGTTCGCCACATTCTGATTGGTCGGAATCACCAGGTTCGCGCCCGTCACGATGCCGTTCTTATCGTACTGGTAGTGATGGACGAGCGTTCCGCGCGGTACCTCGACGACGCCGACGCCTTCGCCCGCCTGCCCCGGCCACTTGAGGGGCGGCTTTTCGTCCTCGATGCCCGCCTCGATGAGTTCGTCCAGGAGCCGAAGGATATCGTAGTAGCAGTGGACCGTCTCGACGACCTGGGCGGTGTTGTTGTGGAAGGAGTTGGTCGAGGGCCCCGGCAGGCCAAGTTTCTCCGCGGCGGCCTTCGCCTTCGGAAGGAGTTGCTTGTGGTTGTTGTTGAATCGCGCGAGGGCCCCGACCATGAGGCTCTCGCGCTTATTCTTCACGTGCTTGGCGCTGGAGTGCTGGACGATGGACTCGTGGATGATCTTCTTGTAATCGCGCGGGCGGGCGCGGTCGCCGTCGCTCGTCACCAGGTCCCCGTCGAAGAACGCGTACTCATCGGCATGCGTGATGGATTCGTACTCGGTCTCGCGCGCGAAGTCGGGCATCGCGAGCGTCGCGAAGAGGTCCACGGTGGCCTGGACGTCGGCCTCGTGTTTGGCGACGAAGGCCCGCAACTCTTTTAGCGTCCGGACGCTGGGCAACTTCATGTAGCCGCCCGGCACCATGCCGATCGGGTGCGTGTGGCGTCCGACGAGGATCCGGCAAATGTGGGTCGCGAGGGCCTTCAGACGCATGGCCCGCAGCACCACGTCCGTGTGGGTCTTCGCGAGCGGGATGACGCTCGGGGCGCCCAGGAGGTCCGGCGCGACGAGAAAATAGACGTGGAGCCAATGGCTGTCGAGTTGCTCGGCATCCAGGACGATCCGCCGGAGGCGCTCCGTCTGCTCGGAGCGCTCGAAGCCCATGGCGTCTTCGGTGGCCTTGAGGCTCGCCGTGCCGTGACCGCACGCGCAGATGCCGCAGATCCGCGTCGTCAGGAACATGGCGTCCTGCCAGGAGCGTCCTCGGAGCATCGCCTCGAAGAAGCGGGGCGACTCGATGATCTCCATCCGACACTCGACCAGTTCGCCGTCCTCGACGCGGGCGACGATGTTGCCGTGGCCCTCGACGCGCGTCACGTACTCGACTCGGACGTCCAACGTTTTTGCGGCCTTCGCCATGTGTGACCTCAACCTCGTAGAGAGTACCCCGCGACTTCCGTCGCGGGCTCGTTCGTGTTGTCAGGCTTCCTTTGCCACTTCGTCGTACAGGCCCTGGAACAGGCGGAACTCCCGCAGGATGTCGTCCATCGTCAGGCCGAACTCGGCCATCACGTCCTTGGCGGCCTGGGTATTGGGATCGTCCACCAGGCCGCGGCAGCCGATGCACTTGTGGCCCGCGCTCGGGCACATAAACGGCGCGCAGCCTGCGCGCGTCACGATGCCGAGGCACGGAATCCCCTTGTGCCAGAGGCAGACGTTGTCCGCGAGTTTGCAGTCCACGCAGACGGGGTAGTTGGGCTGCTTGTAAGGCTTCCCCATGAGGAGGCACTTGGCGGCTGCCAGGAACTCCTCCGGGTTGATCGGGCAGCCGTGGATCTCGGCGTCGACCTGGACCTCGGCCTTCAGCGGGCGGGTGGCGATGTGCGGGAACCACGCCTTCTTGTCGCCGTACACGTACTGGGCGACGTCGTCGGGGTCCTGGAAGTTCTTGACGGCGTTGACGCCGCCGATCGTCGCGCACGCCCCGAGGGCCACCAGAACGTCGGTCTTGGCGCGGATTTCCTTGATCCGCTCGATGTCGTGCTCGGTGACGATCGAGCCCTCGACGAAGGCGATGTCGTAATGGTCCGCGTCGCCGTCCGACGCCTCGCGGAACCGGACGATGTCGGCCCGTTCGAGGATCGGCAGGAGCGCGGGCCCGCAATTGATCACCTGCAACTCGCACCCCTCGCAGCAGGAGAGGGCGTCGAACATGAGCGTCGGTTTCGCCATTGAAATCTCCACCACGGCGCCCGGCGTGTATTCACGCCGGGCCAAATAAACGGCGCCCATTTAGCCCCTGGTGAATACACCAGGGGCCATGCCTTAAATGCCTTCCCGCAGCCGCTTCACCTGTTCGTACGTGAAGATCGGCCCGTCGCGGCAGACGTACACGCCGCGGATCTGGCAGTGGCCGCACTTCCCCACGCCGCATTTCATGTGGCGCTCCAGCGAGCAGACGATCCGGTTCTCGCGGATGCCCTCGCCGAGGGCTTCGAGGACGGCGAACTTGAACATCACCGGCGGGCCGACGATCACCGCCCACGTCTTCGCCGCGTCCAACTTCACTTGCTTAAACAGCCGCGTAATCACGCCCGTGCAGCCCTTCCACTCCGGGCCGCAGCGGTCCACCGTGACCAGCGTCTGGGCGTCCGTGCGTTTCGTCCACTTGTCGAGTTCGTCGCGGAAGAGCAGGAGTTTCGGTTCCCGCGCCCCCACCAGGATCGTGACGCTCCGGTAATCCTTGCGGTTGTCCAGGCAGTAGCGGATGAGGCTCCGCGTCGGCGCCAGGCCCAGCCCCCCCGCGATAAACAACACGTCCTCGCCCTTCATCTCCTCGTACGGGAAATGATTGCCGAACGGGCCCCGGATCCCCAGCCGGTCGCCCTTGCTGAACTTCATCAGCGCCCCGGTCACCGTGCCGGCGCTGCGGACGCACAGTTCGAACACCTTGCCCTGCGTCGGGCTCGAGGAGATGCTGATCGGCGCCTCCCCCATGCCGAACACCGAGACCTCGACGAACTGTCCCGGCTCGTAGCCCAGGGGCTGGCCGTCCTCCAGCTCGATCCGGAAGAACCGCTCCGTCTCGGTCATCTGCTCGGCCGAAAGGATTCGCGCCATCCGCGGGACGTACGGGCTCGGCGCCGCCGCCCCCTTTGCGATGTCGGTGTCCGCTTGGGTCACAGGTTTAGGCTCCTCGTCCGGCCGGGCCACCTCAGCGGTCCCCGGCGATCTGAATGAACGTGTCCTTGATGCTGATGGCGGCGACGCAGGCCCGCTCGCACCGCCCGCACCCCACGCATCCGGAGCGCCCCGTCTGCTCCAGGATGAACTTCCCCTTGCGGTACATCCGGTGGCGCAGCCGGCTGGCCCGATGCTCCCGGAAGTTCTCGCCTCCCGCGACTTCGGCGAACGGATCCAACTGGCACGAATCGTAGCGCCGCACGCGCGTCCCGCTCTCGAGGTCCTCGGCGATCACGTCCGTCACGTCCCAGCAGTAGCACGTCGGGCACGTCGTGTTGCAACTCCCGCACGAGAAGCACCGCCGCGCGATCGCTTCCCACACGAGGCTGTCGTACGATTCGTCCAGGATCTCCGGCAGGTACTTGACGTCGAAAGGCAGTTTCAGGTGGAAGGCGGCACGCTTGCGCTCCACGAACGCCTGACGGGCCTCCAGGTCCGCCTTCTTCGCCTCGCGCATCTTCCCGAGGTCCCGCAGACGCTTCCCCAACTCCGTCTTCGTCTCGACGAACCACCCGCCCTCGATGGGAGTCAGCGCCAGGTCGTACCCCGTCTCCGGATACAGCGACCCCATGTCCAAGCAGAACGAGGTTTCGTCGCAGGGTTTCTCGCAATCCAGCATTACGACGGCGGTGTCCGCGCGACGGGCCAGGTAATGCGGGTCCGGCACGTCCTTGGCGAACGCCGCGTCCAGCGTCGCGATCGCCGTCGAGTCGCACGGGTGAACGCCGAAGAGGACTTGAGGTTCGTGTTCGACGACGGCCTCGGGTTTCGGGTCCCCGCCCAGGCGGTACGTCACCAGGGCCTGGCGCGGCGGCCAGAGAAACTTTTTCGGCCCAAGCACCGTCAGGCCGTAGTCCAGCCTCAGGTCGCCCGGCTCGCGGAGGATTTCCCACGCGAACTTCTCGCTCCGGTCCGAGACGCTCGTTTCCTTCAGGACCGGGCCCGCCACTCGCCGGTCCTTCGCGAGCGCCCCGACCCAACCCGCCAGATCTTCCGCTTTCAGAACTCGTGGCAACATGCGCGACCGACCTTTACGTTCGGGTTACTGGTTCAGTGCCTTGGCAATTTCGTCGAGCAAGACGTCCGGGTCCACCGGCTTTTCGAGGAACGCGTCGACCGGCATGTAATCGGCATCCGTTTCCGGGGAGAACGCAAAGCCCGTCTTCTGCGAGATGCCTGTCAGCATCAGGATCGGCATCTTGGCCGTCGCTGGGTTCGCACGGATCTCCTGGGCTATGTGGAACCCCTCGGTGTCGTGCGTCATCATGACGTCCAGCACGAGGAGGTCCACGCCCCCCTTCTTCAGGCACGCGAGGCCTTCCTTGCCGTTCGACGCCGACTTGACCGCATACCCCGCGCTTTCCAGGACGACCCGCGTGGCCTCCACGAAATCCGGGTCATCGTCAACGACGAGGATGGTTTTCTTCTCGGCCATGGCTCTCTTCTCCGGTTCACGTCTCCGCCCAGTGCCGGCCTTGGCAGGGCGGCGACTTTGTGAAATCCGTCACAAACCCACGCCAAAATTTTTTGCCCCTGCTGCAAGGCACAGATTGTAGGCAGCGCCCCTCCCTCTGTCAACGCCTTTCGCCAAAATTTCTCATGTTCCCTGCGACCGCGCCTTCCTGCGCCAAACACCCCTGCGCCAGGCCTGCCCGCCGACTTGTCCTGCGTAGCCCAATGCTACTCTGCGAAGCAGCCCTTCGCTGCGAAGCACGAGCGGGCGAAGCGGGAAGCCCCGGCGCGCCAGGATCGAAGGGGCGGGCGGACCCGCTCCAGCCGCGCCAAAGGTCGCATGGCCCTGGGGATTCAAACTGGGGTGTGCGAGCCAGACAAAGCGGGAACAGAATTTCTAATCGTGCGTCCAAACAGTGGAGGAGAAACTAGATGAAAATAATTTGGGTGACCTTAATCGCCATAACTCTGGGGTTAGGCTGCAAGCAGCAATCATCCGAATGTGATATGCCAGCCACAGGCTCCCTTGAAAAGACTGACCCGGCTGATTCGGTGATGGCTTTGGCCCAAGACAAGCTTAAGAAAGCGACGGGCCTTCAGTGGTCGATTAGGACTTTCGCCCCCCTTGGCGACTACCTTGCCTATGGAGACGGTCAACGCATTTACTTCGTCCTACCGGTTTCGCTTAATGAAAAGGGCAGAAGGGACATCGCTGTCTTTCAGGCAACCGGCGTCAATGCAAAACTGCGAATCCTTGGCATGACCGATCACCTCGTTGTGCTGGTGTACGTCAGGGAAGAAAAGGCTCTGTCCGAGGCCGTCACGCAGGCATTGGAACTTCGCCCGCCGAGCGTGACGATGGAAGAAATCATGGAGCAACATCCGCGCGCAAGCCTATTCGGCAGACAACCGTAACCGCGGCCAGCCAAGAGTGCGCCACCGGGGGGCTGGATTTCCCCGGGTGTTCCACCGCTTACCTGCTTCCGGCGCTGCTTGACATCCAAAGCGATTGTCAGGCAGCGCTAGCAAATCCTCGGCAAATCCTCGCCGTAGGGCATCTCCAGGATCCGTTCGCCGCCGATCACCGTCCGCAGGATAACCCTCGGCCCACGGGCCGGCGCATCCGTCACTTCGCCCACGAGCGCCGCGTCGCGCCCCAGCGGATGGTTTCGCATCGCCTGAAGCGCGGCCTCGGCCTCCTCGGGCGGCGCGACGACGACGAACTTCCCCTCGTTCGCCACGGTCAAGGGGTCCAGCCCCAGCGCCTCGCACGCCCCTTCGACCGCCGGCCGCACAGGAATCGCCGACTCCTCGATCCGCATCCCGACGTCCGCGGCCTCGGCCAACTCGTTCACCGCCGCCGCGAGGCCCCCGCGCGTCGGGTCCTTCAGGGCCCGAAGGTTCGGCGACGCCGCCAGCACCGCCTCCGCCAGCGACCACAGCGGCGCGACGTCGCTCGCCACCGCCGACTCGAACTCCAGGCCCTCCCGCCGGCTCATCACCGCGATACCGTGGTCCCCCATTGTCCCGGAAAGGAGCACCCGGTCGCCCGGTCGGATGGCCTCGGCCCCCAGACGCCGGCCTGCCGCGATCGCCCCGATGCCGCTCGTGTTGATGAACAGGCCGTCCGCCCCGCCGCGCTCCACCACCTTCGTGTCCCCGCACACCACCGCGACGTGCGCCTCGCGCGCCGCCTGAGCCGCCGAGTCCAACACCCGCTGGAGTTGCGCCAGCGAAAGGCCTTCCTCCAGAATCAGCGCCAGGCTGAGCGCCACCGGCCTCGCCCCGAGGCACGCCAGGTCGTTCACCGTCCCAGCCACCGCCAGGCGCCCGATGTCCCCGCCGGGAAACTCGAGCGGCTGGACGACGTAGGAATCCGTCGTGAAGGCGATGGTCGTGCCCGGCAACTCAATCCGTGCCGCGTCCGCCAGGCGCGCAAGTTCCCCCCGGCCGCCCGGCGCGAAACGCGAGAGAATCTCGCGGCGCACCAGGCCCATCATGCGCTCGCCCCCGCCCCCGTCGGCCAGCAGAATAATTTCCTCGCTCATCGCTTCCTCGCTCCCCTTCCTAACCGCAGAGACCGCAAAGAGCGCAAAGAACAAACACGATTTTTGTAAACAGCAGCGGCGTAGTCCTCTGCGCTCTCTGCGTCCTCTGCGGTGAATACATCCGTGCGATGCGCTACAACCGCTCGTACCGCGCGACGGCGCGAAAAATGCCCGCGATCTCCCGCGGCGCGAGTAGCGTCGGCGCGTACTGCTCGTTCAGCGGCTGCAGGCGCACCTGGTCCTTCGAATCGAAGAAGACCCGCTTGAACGTCGCCTCGGAGTCGTTCGGCCGGGCCCCCAGCGAGTATCGCACGAAGCAGTCGTCCCCCGATTTCACCTCCGCGGCCGGACTGAAAATCACCACGTCGCCCTCGTGGTACTTCGGCTCCATCGAGTCGCCCACGACGCGCACCCCAAACGCGTTCGGGTCCTCCAGTTCCGCCGGGCTCGACACGTACTCGTCCGCCATCCCGACCGGGTATCCCAGGTCCGTGAACTCCACGGGATACCCCGCCGCCACCTTGTTGATGACGGGGATTCGGCGAACCTTCCCGCGCTCGCCGCGCGGCGCGCCCCATTCCGCCAGATGATGCAATAGGCCGCTCCGATGCAGCGCGTCGAGGTCCAGGCCGCCCCCTCCGCGCGCCGGCGCCGCGTCCTCGGCCTCCGCCTGGCTTGGCTCGGTGCGCCCGCCCGCCTTCGCCTCCAGAAGCGCCCGTATTACCGCCTCCGTCGAGTCGAAGATCTCCCTGAGCCGCGCCATCCGGGCCTTGATGTCGTCCGGCAACTGGGCCAGGTGCGCCCGCGTGACGAGCGACTCTTCGTCCTGCCCGAGCGCGCGGGCGATCGCGCGGACCTTATCGTCGCGGGGCGGGGGAGCGAAGCCGGTCTCGATCTGCGAAAGGTAACTTTTCGCCAGACCCGCCGCCTGCGCGAGCGCCTCCAGCGTCAGTCCCCGCTTCCTTCGGGCGAGGCGCACGGCCTGGCCGAAAGCCGCCTGCTCCTCCGTCGCCAGGAGCAGACGCCGAAGCGCCTCGAGTTCCTCTAAGTTCTCCTTGAGACCCATGGCTCCACCTCGTGGTATCCAACCCCTTTAACCATCTGAGTTTACCCTACGCCAAACCCAAGTCAAGTCAGAATTTCGTCAAAGCCGAAAATATTTTCAATTTCCTGCAAAATTGGCCAAGAATTCTGTTTGACATTTACCGAAACCGGCCTATAATGGAGTTGCTGTTTGGCGTGCGTCAAACTGGTATATTTGGGCTTCTGGACCGATTATCAGCATTTGTCGGGTGGTTTTGTGGATGGCGAACGACATTTGACCGCTCCAGATGAAGCACGCTTCGCTCGCCACGTCGAGTTGCCTGCGGCGACCGGGAAGTTTCTGCGGCTCCCCGTGCAAGAACGGAGCCTGCTGGCCCTGGTGTACCGCCGCGGGGCCACCCAGCGCGAAATCGCCGGGGTCCTCGGCATCAGCCGCACCGCGTTGCGCGTGATGCTCAGGCGGGCGGAACGAAAGGCTCGCGATCCGACGCAAGCTGCCCTGGTGCGGACGTGGCGACGCCTGAACGCGCGCGAACGCCGCCTGGCGTACCTGCACTTGGTGCTGGGGCTAAGCCTGGGAGAAATCGCCCGCCGCCGGTTGGCCGCCGGGTCGGGCGATGGGCGCAAGACTTCCGGAGAGAGCAAGAACACGCTGGCGCGGCGTGTGAGAGAAATCTTGCGGAAAATCGGACGGGCTGAGGCGCGGCGCAGCCGCCGCGAAAAACCATGCCCTCAAGAAACCTCGGGCACCGGATAGGAGAAGCGGATGCGAAAGCACGGAAGGCTGTCCAGCCGGTCGCCGTACAGCGTGCGGAGTTCCGCGAGCAGCGCGTCCCGCGACTCGAACCCGTCGAGCCGCGCGTCCTCCTCCGAAAGGTCCGCCGGGCGCACGGCCTCAAAGGCCGTGACGCGGATGCGCCCCAGGCCGGGAACGAACTCCGCCTGGCCGGGCCGGAGCCGCCGTTTCGGCCAGACGCGGACGGTCTGGCACTTGGCCCCGGACCGGATGAGGTCGAGGAACTTTTTCTTAAACAGGAGCATGGGCGTCGGCCCTCGAGTCCCGGCGCGCCGGGACAAGGAGAGTAACCATGAGTGTGTATAGCATCAACAAAAACTTTCGCGCCGTGCCGCCGCCCCAGCCCGGCGCGGAGCCCGCCTCGGCGGCCGGTCCGCCTGCGGCGAGATCTCGCAAAGCGGACGAGGCCGACGGGCCGACCGAGCGCGCGCTCGGCGTGGCGGAGATGTTCGGCCTGGGGCTGGACGAGTCGTACGAGGTCGCCCTCTACGCGGGGCTCGTGGTCGATGTCAGGCCGGGCGACGTGGTGTTCGTCACCGGCCCGTCGGGGAGCGGCAAAAGCGTGCTCCTCCGGTGCCTCGTCGAGGCGATGCGCGCCGCCGAGCCGGCCGCGCGGATCGTGGACCTCGCCGAGGCGGCGCCGCCGGCCGGCGTCCCCGTCATCGAAGGGCTGCCGGCCGAGTTCGAGGAAGCGCTGCATCTGGCGAGCACGGCAGGCCTTGCGGACGCGTTCGTGCTCCTTCGGCCGCCGGAGGAACTCAGCGACGGCCAGCGGTGGCGTCTGCGGCTGGCGCACGCCCTGGCGCGGCTTTGCGAGCCGTCCGCGGAAGCGGCGGCGGGCGCCATCGGGGCGCCGCTAGCCCCGAGCGCGAGCGAGGGGTCGGTTCGGCAAGGGGCGCCGATGCGCGTTCTCGTCGCCGACGAACTCGCTTCCACGCTGGACCGGCTCTGCGCGCGGGCCGTGGCGTATCGGCTGAGGCGTCTGGCGGACCGTGAGGGCGTGACGGTCCTGGCCGCCAGCGCCCACGACGACTTGGTCGAGGACCTCGCGCCCGACGTCCTGGTGGTGAAGGGAGCCGGCGCCGAGGTCGAGGTCCGCTACGCCGATGCGTCGCGTCTCGAGCCGCGGGCTTTGCCCGCAGTCACCCACCCACGGCACCGCACGCGCGCCCGCGCCGATAAGCGTGAGGTGCGCGGATGACGCCCGCCAGAACGTGCACGCTGCTGGCCGGCATCCGCATCGAGCGTGGAGCGCGCGAGGATTGGGATCGGCTCGCGCCGCTGCATTACCGCAGCCACCACGCCGGGGCGATCAGCGACATCTTTCGCATGGTGCATAAACCAACGCGGAATGAGAAAGGCGAGGGACAAAGGGACGAAGGGACGCAGGGACGCAGGCGGTTGGCGCGAGGTTTGCCTGGTTCGCCGCCCCGCTTGCGGGGCGCTCGCCGTAAAACGCGGAATGCGGCCCCTCGACCATGCTCGGGCCGCCCTGAGAAAGGTCGAAGGGCGGAACGCGGAACGCGGAACGAACGGCGCGTTTCAGTGCGGAGTGTCCCGGCGCGCCGGGACGGAGTGCGGAGCGAACGGATAAACGGCGAAAACGGCGCGGGGCGCGAGACGCTGGTCGGCGTCATCGTTTACAGCCGGTCGCCCCTTTCGCTCGCCGCGCGGAACCGCGCGACGGGCGGCCGCTATCGCGTCGGGCGAGGCCTGTCGGCCGGACGCCTCGTGAACGAGGAACTCCGCATCGTCAGCCGCGTCGTCATTGTGCCGAACTGGCGCGGCCTGGGGCTGGCGAGGCGGCTCGTGGCCGAAACGCTCCCCCGCGTCGGCACGCCCTATGTCGAAGCCCTCGCCGCCATGGGACGGGTCCATCCCTTCTTCGAGCAGGCGGGGATGACGGCCTATCCCGGCGCGCCGGGACCGGCGGGGAGCGAGCGCCTGCGGTCGGCCCTCGAGGCGGTCGGCCTCGGGCGATCCGCACGCCGAAGCGCCGAGGCCCTCGAGGCGGCACTCGAGTCGCTCGCGCCGGCGGCAAGGCGACTCGCGGAACGCGAGATCGAGCGGTGGGCCCGCTCGTATCTGGCGGCCAAGAACCACCGGTCGCGCCGGCCCGAGCGCCGGCGGACGCTGGACCTGGTGGCCCGCCACCTCGATGCCGCGCCCGTCTACTACCTCTGGCGGCGGCCCGACACTCAGGCGCGCGGCGAGGGGACCAATGCGCGCGAAGCGCCCGGCTAGACCCGAGCGCGAGCGAGGGGTGAAGCGAGCCACCCAAGGAGACGAAGGATGAACCCGAGGAATCGCCATCGGCGGGTCGCGCGGGCCGTCTGGGAAACCGGCGGCCGGCTGGACGAGGCGGCCCGGCGCGAAGGCGTCCGTCCGGAGACGCTGCGGCGCTGGCTGGCCTTGCCGGAGTTCCGCGCGCTGCTGGCGGAGGAGGCCCTCGAGCCCCTCTTTCAGGCCACCAGCGCCGTTATGCGCTGGGCGCCGGCGGCGGTGGCCCGGCTCATCGGGGACCTGGACAGCGAGTCGGCCTCCGACGCGCGCCAGGCGGCCCGGGAGATCCTTCGGTTCGCGATGGAAGCGCAGCGGGACCTGGCGAGCGGCGACGCGCCGGGGGCCGATGCGGCCGACGCAGCCGCCGGTCCCGGCCCCAAGGGGGCAGGCGCGCCGGGATCCGCGGCAAGCCTCTCGGGCGAGGACCCGCTCTCGCGGCGAGTCGCGCGACTCTCCGACCAGCAGATCAAAAGCATCTTTGCCATCCTGAACGACGCCGAGGCCCCCGGCGACGCTCGGTGCGTGAAAGGAGAATCGCAATGACGCTGCGGTGGTTGCCGCTGGATTGCCTCGACTCGCATCCGGAGAACGCGAACCGGATGAGCGCGGATCGGCTGGAGAAACTCAAAGGCCACATTGTGAGGACGGGGCGGTATGAGCCGTTGATTGTGCGGCCAATGCAGAATGCAGAACGCAGAATGCAGAATGAACGGCCAAACGGCGAAAACGGCGCGCGGTATCAGATTTTGAACGGGCATCATCGGGCGCGGGTGCTGCGGGAACTGGGCCACACACGCGCGCGGTGCGACGTCTGGGACGTGGACGACGAGGAGGCGCGGATGCTCCTGGCGACGCTGAATCGGCTCGAAGGGCGGGACGATCCGAAGGCGCGAGCGCGCCTCGTGGCCCACCTGGCGACGGGGCGGAGCGCCGAGGACCTGGCGCGCCTGCTGCCGGAACCGCCCGACGCGGTGGAGCGGATGCTGCGCCTGGCGGAGCCCCCGCCGGAACCCGCGCCGCCGGACTCGCTCGAACCGCTGCCGGAAGCGCTCGTCTTCTTTCTGAACGCGGAGCAGCACGCGCTCGTCTCGGAGGCGCTGAAAGAAGTGCAGAATGCAGAGTGCAGAGTGCAGAATGCAGAACCAAAGGCGAACGGCGTGGGCGCGTCTGCCCCGAGCCGGGTGCGGAAGCACCCGGTCAGGCTCGCGCGGCGCGGCACGTGCCAGGGCGAGGAACGTGACCGCCCGCAAAGCGGGCGGCTCGAAGAGGCGTCGCGCGGCGATTCGAGTCGCCTCGGCCGGGCCGAGCGCCTCGAGCGGTTGGC
>Ga0307380_10003718_pt1 | contig 20917 bp, 15 predicted proteins | sample UN3MG_FD_202239 | JGI IMG/M metagenome (GOLD analysis project Ga0307380, IMG submission 202239) | Soil microbial communities from Risofladan, Vaasa, Finland - UN-3 | ecosystem: Environmental > Terrestrial > Soil > Coastal area > Acid sulfate soil | place: Finland: Risofladan, Vaasa | collected... | reverse complement strand
ACCTTATCAGACATAGACTGGAGTGCCCTTTGTTTTCAACAACTTAAAATAAGTGCTCACTTACCTTCCACACCGCAGCGACCAAACCACTATATCTAGTGGTCGCACGCCCCAACAAAGAAAGGGAGCGGATGCGTCCCATAGAAGCGATTTAAGGCGTATTTTTGCCATGCCAGTACAAGGGGACATGGGGCAGCGAGAGAACGTCGCTTAGACAATCCTGGATTGATAAAAAAGGGGTGTTTAACTGCCGCAGGAGAATATTAGCCCTACTGAAGCATGTAGAGTCCGGAAAATCAGACTCAGCGAGTGCATTTGAAAATCCCGCTGCAATCCGCTATCATCCGAGCCAGCAAACGAAATCATCAATGTTTGCCATTTACGGAAGTTTGCCCCTGCCGGCAGCAACCAACGTACCTAATCGGTTATAACTGTCCCCTTTTTAGGTACAGATCGAGCAAACAAACTAGGAGAATTTCTATATGCAGAACGAGACTGAGCAGAAGATCAGAAGTGCCTAGACACACCCTTACATGCAATCGACGCTCAGAAAACCTCTATTATGCAGCACAGATATTACATGACCGGCAGTCCGGGCTTATCAGCAATTACTGAAATCGCTAGACAACCATTGACCACTTCCCTATAGTTGTTCAACGCAACGAAATCTTTTTGGAGTAAATCCATGCGAAAATACTTTTTTTTCGTTGTAATTGCAGTCTTATTCTCAACAGGTGCATCGTGGGCACAGGGCCATCTTAACGCTGCAGAAATGGAGGAAGCTTTCAAAATAGCCGAGCGCTGTGGATCATTGGAAGAGCTAGCAGAACAACTCGACCTTCGTATCCACTACTTCAACGAGATCCAAATCAGAGGCCCCATTCAGAAGGTAGCAGTAGATGTCTTTTTACGACGCCAGGAGGCCAAGAAGGAATATCGAGAGTACAAGCGCAGTGATGTGCCTACAACCAGTCTATCACGGCGAACTGTCTTCGTGTATGTTGGAACATTTTTTAACCTCCGGGAAGGGCTCACCAAGGATATAGTCGTTCTGCGATTGAATCGCGGTAAAGAGGTGGGAGACCCCATTCGGCCTTTGCACAAAGAAACCGCAGGGGCCTCCATAAGCGCCGAATTTGATAACGACAAGTTCCCCCGGGATTCTGATATACGAGTCGTCGTCATAATGGCAGGGAGTAGAAGCAACCGCACGTTCGACATCAAACAGAAGTACCTGATAAGCCTCCGATAGAAGTGGAGTGATCGTATTATGAGAATACGACTCTTTGCTGTAATAACTGTCATATCATTGCTAAGTTGGTCATGTACGATGCAGGAATAACTCTCCGAAACCGTGATTCGGGGGGCAACGAACATGGCAAGAACTATATCCAACCAGTGGAGATCACGATTGCACCAAAAACAGTAGTCTTACAATTTGCACTTGATGAGTTCCCTCGAAATTCGGACATTATTATTTTGCTCACAACAGTGGATTTCATAAAGGCCTAATGCCGACCCAAACGATCAGAGCCGATCGTCACTGGCGAGTGAGTGAAGAGAACTATCTGGATTTGGTTTAACACTGCTGAAGTGAATATCGAGTACTGTCCAATCCCGCGCTTAATATGTGTCATGTTCAGCGTTATATTAATCAAACAGGCAGTTTCGCGACATGCGGACGCAGGGCTCTTTCAAGGCTGATCATAGCGTCGATAAGCTCTTCGTGGATTCTAGGCCAATCGTCCTCATCGCAGTAGCCGCCATTCTCAAGGTCCTTACGAATTCTGCACAACCGCCTTCCCTTAGAGGAATCCCAACTCAGGTCCCCTCCAAAGACCTCTTCAATATGCTGCCTCTGAGCTAGGAGAAGATTAAATAGTCTTTTGTTCTCTTCCTCGCTGTTCTTTCCTCTGTCTATACACAGTTCGGCTCGCGTTTCGTGTTGCGAGATACAGTAGTTATATGAAATGCCGCTCTTCCCGGCTCCTGCTGCTATCCAATTCCCCGTGCTCGGCGAGATGTTCGCATGCAGTGTTGTTTTGCTCTTAGCCTTTGCCAAGAGCTCTTCCCAAAAGCGGTAGCGAAGAGATTGTCTTTCCCCGAGTTCCTTCTTCGTCCTCCCAATGTCTTGAGCTTCCTCGCTAGGTCCTACGATGAGAGTCAGGAGGGGAGCGGGATCTGAGTCGCCTATCCGGACTCCTTCGAGTTTGAGCAAATAGAATGATGCAGCCGAGGACTCATTTAACCAAGAGATTGCTCCGATGTGCTCCGGGCGAGGATCAGCAACGATCCAGACGGCTGCTTTGGCGTCCAACATCGTGAGGTATGTAATAATCTTGCCGAGGTGGTCATGATTACTCTTCTCGAGTTGGTTTTCAATGATGACCGGATTACCTGATTCATCCTCGGCAACGATATCGACATTGAAGCTACCCGCTGCTTGTTCCCGCTCCGGGTTGGACAGGTTGCGGTCAATGGTATCGTTGAGGACGTCAATGTTATCTTGCAGCCAAGTAGTAAAGTCCTTGGCTTCGTGTCGCCAGATTTCTCTCAGGGGAACTCTTTGTAGTTTGCCGATCATATTCCTGCCACCACGTGTCTTCGGAATTCTAGCGTTAATGACTATAAGCAGTAAAAGTAAGCGTTGGTGATAATACTCCAAGTGAAAATTGTTAGCAATGGTGTTAGTTTGTAATAAACGCAACAGATACATTTTTGGGGAGGGGAAATGTTGACGAGGGAGGAGAAGACGGTGAGGTTTGTCGAGGAGATCAGCGAGAAGACACGAAAGAGCGAGGAATCTCCGCTCACGTTACGGAGCTCGACGAGCAGCCGTCTGGATGTGGGAATTGGGCGACGATGAGTGATAGGGGTGGATCAGGTGGCATTCGAAAAGTACGATGAGGAGTCTCGCCGCGGCAGGAAGCGGAGTGAAAACGACGGCGGTGTCGGGCAGCGCGGAAGAACAAAGAACAGCGCAAACGGTAACACTGATGATGCAAATGGGGCTTTGCTGCCTGGAACGCTGACTCGGGAGCGGCTGCGTCCCATGGAAGCGTTTTAAGGCGTTTTATTGCCCTGCCAGTACATGGAATATGGGGCAGCGGTCGACCGTCGCTCAGACAATCCTGGACTGATAGAAACGGGGTGTTTAACTGCCTTTAGGAGACCTTGAAGCACTGCCGGAATATGTATAGGGGCAGTTGCGCTTACTTCACAACAAAAGGCAGAGCGCGGCGCACCGGGAATTTTCCGACGCAGTAAAAGAGGCGACGAGGTCGATACCAGTAAGCAATTATCCCATCCTTAGCGACCTAAAGCCCGAAGAGTGACGATCTCGGTGTTGATTTGGTTGGGGGTGGGCCGTTTCAAGCTTGTAACGGGGGATTTTCCGACGCAGAAATAAAGACAGCAGAATTTGCTATCAAAGGCATCAGAATAGCAATAATTTAATCAGCGAATGATGGCTGCTATCTATTGCTTGCTTTTGCATTGAAGTCGTAGGCAGCGAAGTTGATATTCCAACAAATGATTTACTCGGAGGCAGGGCGGACGCGATAGTCGCTATTGATAAACGGAATTATACCCGAGAACTTAAGTCAATTCGCTCTTATGGCTTCAAGCTTCTGAACAAACCAAAGACGGAACATATCCATCAACTTCAACTCTAAATGCACTTACTAAACATCCCCCAGGGAATCTTGCTCTACGAAAATAAAGATAACCACCAAGTCTAGGTTCCGATGATAGCTGAAAAAGCCATTCTTATAGCTTGGCTCTTGTGAGGCAAGAGTCAGCTTTCATCGATTTCATTCCCCTCAATCGCACAACCTGGATTCGGTGAGCCTTCGAGCAAGTAAACAATAAAAGTAACTCGTTGATAACTTGGCCGATTTTCATATAATGTAACCCTGTTTACTATTACCGGGCCGGATTAATACGGACAGAGTCCGTCTAGTTCGCCCTGTACGTCAATAATTGAAAATGTTCCAAGCTATGGGGGCGAAACGAAAAAACTGGAGTCAATGATGGGAGATCGATGGCTCTCCGTAGATGAAATCGCAAACTATCTAGGCATCAAACGGGATACGGTTTGCAAGAGGATCGCTGAGAAACATATGTCAGCGCATTGGATGAGCAGGCTTTGGAAGTTTAACAATAAAGAGGTTGGCGAATGGGTGAAGTCAGGCGGAGCCGGCGAAAAGGATGATGAAGACCAACGCACCACGAGAGACAGGTCGAGATAAAAATGTCGGATAAAGGGAACAAAGGTCATCGACAACGGTTGCGGGACCGCTTCGCGAATGGCGAGGAAAGCTTCAGCTCAGAGGAAGCCCTGCTTGAGCTTCTGCTGACCTATGCGATCCCGCAAAAGGACGTTCAGCCACTGGCCAAGCGACTGCTCGCAGAATTCGGTTGCCTCTCCTCCTTGCTGGAGACCCCGATGGAAACGCTCTCCAAGTTCGACGGTATCAAGGAAAACAGCGCGGTTCTCCTCAAGCTGGTTGACTGGATTCGTCAAGAACACGGTGCTAAACGTCCTGCCAGAGAATCGCTCAGACCCGCGATCCAGGCGACCCTATTCGAATCCATATCCCCCAAGAAGACGGAGCAGATGGCTGCTGTCAAAGAAGCACCTCGACGCGAGAAAGTCGTGCCCCGGCGCGGCACAGAGATGTTCAGCAACGCTGTGCTCAAAGAAGCCATTCAGTCACTACCCAGCCTTCCGGATACCGAGTCCCTGGACGAGATACGATCCTTCCTTCGGGCCAAGCTCCATTTCAGTGCCGAACAGACCCGTCAACGTTACGCCAGTTATATTACGCGCAGGATGTTCCCGAATGGCTATGCTGATAGTCCTTTGCGCTCCTTTGCCAAGGCATTCCCGGATGCCCAGGAACTGCGGGATGTCTGCTTCTATCGCTTCTTGCAGTCCGAACCGCTCGAGGTAGAGATTATCGAGGGTCTTATCTTACCCAACCTTGGAACTGGGCGTCTAAGCCGGGAGCTAATTCGAAGGCGCCTCGCAGAGAAATTCCCCGAGGCGCGCAGTATTGTGGATTGCGGCAAGGCCATCGTGGATGCCCTCACCGCGGCCAGCATCGCCAAGGCCGACAGAACCAAGATTAGTTTCGCCTATCGAGATATACCCGTGGCATCGTTTGCCTTTGTCCTGTACAGCGAGTTTCCTGAGCAGGGCATGTACGACATCCGCAAGCTTGAGGGGAACCGCATGATCCGGGCCATGCTCTGGAATCCGGATCGGCTCCTTCATTCCCTCTACGAGTTACGCAACCGGGGACTCATCAGCAAGGTCTCGGAGATCGATAACATTCGCCAGTTCACAACAAGATACACGCTCGCTGAGGTTGTCGAGCAGATCGTATCCGGAGGGAAAAAGGCATGAAGCCCACCGAGATCATCGAAGCTCTTCGTCAAAAGCTCACGGTGCCCGGTGGGCGGCATTTATATGGCGTTCTGGGCACCTACGGCCAACTCGACAACTTCGCCAAGAAACTGCACCAGGCCAAGACCACGGAGGGGGATCCCTTTCCCAAGCCAATCAACGTGAACCGGGGCATCCTGGATGCCATACCGGACGACGAGTTCAAGCAGCTCGCAGAAAACGAAGCCAAGCGGCCCGAACCCACGGCAGCGCATGTGGCCAAGGCTTTCGAGCGATTCCTGCGCGCGAACCTCACAGGCAAGGGCATTCTGGTACTGTCCAATCTGGAGATGCTGTTTGCCTATCACATCGAGCTGAACTTACTTCGGACCATGGCAGCGGACGAGGACCGGGTACTGCTCCTGTTGCCGGGACGGCGGTCGCGTGGACGGATCATTATGTTTCACGAAATGGACGAGGGCGACTACACGCTGCCCACCAACCTGATAGCCGAAAACCATCTCTGGGAGATCAGGTGAGGGGAAAAGAAGAAAGAAATGTTGTTGTATAAAGCTAGAGAGTTTAGGGGAGCGAAATCTCCGGAGCAGCGTTCTTCTGCGGCTGCCTCTGCTGATCCAATTCAGCTTTCAGTCAGTACGACTGAGAAAGGGGGTATGCTTGTGAAGACAGAACATGATACGGCCGTTCTTCGGTTGAAAATCAACTGGCCTCACATATGCCTGGTGTTGTTGCATCTTGTTGTGTTGATCTTCTCGGCTTTAAGCCAAGAGTTCATCACGGCAGAGGCGGCCGCCAGGGCGCTGCCCTAAGCTCTCTATTTGGGATGATGTTATGTCGAAAAAAGAAAGAGACAATTTCAATCAACCAAGCCTTCTCAAGGGAAAGATACCCCAAATGCCTGAGGGCTATTATTCCGGCGATAAGCCGAACCCGAATCTGCGGGCGTTCGTGGAGCAGCACATCAAGGAGCGGCCCTATGATCCAGAGACGAACGACTACGACGTGCTCGCCTTCGACAAGGCGATTACAACAAGTAAAGACAACGCAATTTATGGGATACATGGGTATTGGTCAAAGAAACCCTATGACGCGATTCGCCAGTATATCAAGCATTTTACTAAGCCAAACGACCTTGTTCTCGACCCGTTTTGTGGCTCAGGAACAACAGCAATAGCGTCAAGCGCTGAAGGTAGACAATGTATTGCAATTGACCTAAGCGGTGCAGCCACATTTATAACAAAGCATGTTTCTTACCCAACACCCCAGGAAAGGGTCATTGAACTCCTTAGACTTCTAAGGGCCAAGATCGATCATGATATACAGCCTCTATATACGACCACGAACGACCAAACGACGCCACCCTCGCCGAATGGATACACCATTGCAAGCGGGCAGGACTGTATGAACAGGGCAAGCTCTTGTACGAGAAGGGCGGGCTCAACCCCGACAACCTGCCTGAGGAAGCCAGGGTCAACGTAGAGGAAGACTATCAAACTTGTGTGCGTTTACTCGCTCGTACTGCAGGAAAGCTTGGTTAATTATGAGACCACAAACAACGCCGTTAAGGGAATGACCAAGTACGACAAGCTGGAAGAGTACCTGACTCATCGCCCAGCGATGAAAGGCAAGTGTATACTCTCCTTCCAAGAAATAGAGGAGATTATCGGCCAGAAGTTACCGAAGAAAGCCAGGGAAGATCAATTCTGGTGGCTAAACACGTTCATGAGCAAACAAGCTGAAGCTTGGCTCGATGCCGGCTGGAAAATGGCTGGCCTTGATATGCACAGCAAGAAAGTAAAATTCGAGAGGATGACCAAGCAGGATCTCGAAGAATTAGAACGGCAAGAACGCATAATAAAAGGAGCTATCAAGGAAATCTTCACATCAAATGATGTTCAAAACGGCGAGTCACTTAGAACTAAGCGTAATTATAGGAATCTCTACCGGTTTCTTAAACAAATCCCCGCAGATCAGAATCAGGTGGCGCTGAGTTTTAAAAATATCGGAACCCTTATCGGGGCGAGACTTCCTCAAACCGCATACAGTAGAAAATCATGGTGGGCCAACAAAATCTCTACGGCGCAAGGATCTGCATGGCTAAAGGGGGGCTGGCTTATCGAGAACATCTATTTGAAAGCAGAAATAGCGACCTTCCGGCGCAAAGGCGAGAGACTAGTTAGAAGCATCCCGCGATACGTAAGGGGATTACTTGAAACCTCAGCGAACCTAGGGAAACCGACTCCATACACACTAGCGAAGTGGATACGATTTTGCCGACGTGTCGGTTGGTACTTCGAGGCTAAGGTTCTATATGAACGCGGTGGCTTGAACACTGAGTCGTTCAACGACGAGGAATGCGCAGAAGTTGATGAGGATTACGCGGTGTGCAAACGTGAACTATATCGGTGTGGGCAACTTCTGCAAGAAATGACCGGGGGAAGCAATCATGTCAAGAACTGATGATCTCTTCACTGCCAGGAAGAGCCTGGATGAAATTTGCACAGTCCCGGACAAGATCATTTCAGTTTATTCGCTAGAAAAACATGTCTGGGCCGACTCGAGCTCCGAAGCCAACCGCAAGGCCCGCAAACCTGAGCTGCAAACCATCGAGGAGTTCCAGATCGATCCGGTTCGGCCCTTCCTCACGGATATCTTGCGCAACATGGCCGCCCCCTGGAAACTCGAGCGCAGGGACAATCCCGTGGGCCAAGGGTATTGGATACAGGCCGAGTTCGGCTCTGGTAAATCACACCTTCTATGCTTCTTGGCCGCCCTGGCTCTGGGACGGAAGGATGCCTGGGAGATCGTCAAGAAGAAAGAAGACGCCTCCGGCCGCGGCAAGCGCGAGTCCCTTTTCCGTTTCTGGGAGGAGGGCCTGGAGGCGAAAAGCAGCAAGGGCACCAAGGGAATCTTTGTCATCGTCAAGACGCTGGTAGGTGCGGGCAGCGGAACAGTGGGCCTGACCGACAAAGGTCGGCAGCTCTCCGAGTACATCCTGGATGCGGCCAAAGAACAGATTCAGGTCGAGCTCGGCAAGAACATCTCCCTTTATCCAGCGGATCTGTTGGCCGACCGGTTTATTACCGAAGACATAGAACGCTATAGGAAAGAACTGGCCAAGTTCCTGCGCGACCCAAAGTTCTTTGACGATGACGAGTTCGAAGAGGTTGACGATTTCATCCGCACTATTCAGCAAAACAAAACCCCGGAGTACAAGCGAAGTTGCGGCAACAAGCTCTGGCGCTTCTATACCGAGTGTCTGAAGGTTCAGCCGCAGATCGCTGCCGAGACAGAGGACATCCTCAAGCACATGACGGAGACCATCCTGGCCGAGGGGTATAGCGGCGTCCTACTGGTGTTGGACGAGGTGTCCCTGTTCATGAAGAACCGGGACGAAGACCAACGGACCGACGACGAGAAGACCCTGGTCGTGCTATCGAACCGCCTGGCGAAGATTCACAATCTGCCCGTCTGGATGGTCTGCGCGGCTCAACAGGCCATCGAGAGCAAGATGGGCGTCAAGAACATCATCGCCGACGACCGGCTGAAGCTGGTCAAATTGCTGGAGGAGGACAAGGACTACTACGATATCGTTCTTGCCCGCGTGCGGGAGATTAAGGACCCAGCGGCTATCAGCAATTATTACCTCCATTACAAGCGGGGATTCACCTGGCCCAACAGTATCGGGGAGCCGGACTTTCGCCACTTCTTCCCGTTCCACAAACCCGCCATCGAGGTCTTGCGGGCAATTACGTACGAGCTAACAACGACCCGCTCCGCGATCCACTTCATGCATCAGACGCTCAAGCACCAGATCAAACAGAAGGGCCGCGAGCTCATCCGCTTGTGGGAGCAGTTCGACGAAGCAATGCGATACGAAGAGGACCCGAGCGGGGTCCACGCGGGCCTGGTGGCCATCAAGACGAAGCGTGAGCCGGATTACCGGGCTTACGAAGCGTGCAAGCGCCAGATCGACGGCCTGACCAAGGGCTATCTGAAGGTGCACCGCGACAAGGCCATCAAGGTCATCCAGACACTCTTTCTTTATCATATCGCCCGCACCCGCCAGCAGGGTATCACGCCGGAGGAGATCGCCAACTCGGTGCTCATCGAGCTGAACTCCGACGCAAATCCGGACGAGAACAACCAGCATTACGAAACCATCGCTGAAAACCTCAAGAAGGAACTGCGGCAGATCGTCCAGGCTTTCGACGAGGAGAAGCGGCCGAGATACCGGTTTGATCCCGTATTTACCGGGGTGGACCCCAGGGATGAATTCAGCAAGGCTCGGGACGAGGCGGAATCCAACGAGGCCATGCTTAGGGAGGCGTGGGACCATCTTCTGGCGCTCGACGAATGGCCAGTACGCACGCGTCAAATGACCATCGATCTATCCAGCGGGGTGCAGTCCGTCTTCCGGGATATCGCACCGTTCGTTGCGCCATGGGAGGACCGAGGGACTGCCCGTTCCGGGGATCAAAACCTGGACGTGGTCTGGCAAGGGCGGCAGATAACCGGACGGGTGGGAATGCGCGATCTCGGGCGAATGTTCTCCGAAAACCAAGTCTTGCCTGCCATAGATAGCGACCAAACAGATCTTGATTTTGCCGTATACATCGGCACGCGCCACGTCACGGATGCCTCCGTGCTCGAGCTGATCGAGCGGCGAAAAGACACACGAGTCATTCTCTGGACACCGGCTGAGTTAACTCAGGAGGAACGGGACCGGCTCATCGACTTTGCCGCTTACCGTAAGCTCATATCCGACTGGCAGGGCAAGGAAACTGAGGATGCCGTCGCGGTGCTCAACTGGGTTTCCAATGCGCTCCAGGCAGACCTCGCCAAGATCGTGAAGATTGTAGATATCAGTTACGCCAGGGGCCGCGTCGACGCACTGAACAACACACAGATGGATTTCCGCGTGGCCGGTGAACTGGCGGCCATCCTTACGCCGTTGGTGGATCGGGTTCTTACGGCCGCCTATGTATCCAAGGACATCAAGTTTGATCCACCGTTCGTATTCCGCAAGGAAGAGGGCGTAAAGGTCATCAACGGCATCGTGAAGACTGGTCGCATTCCCAAGGGGGCAAAACCCAACCAGAACATCAGTGCAGCCCAGAACTTCGGCTTCGGCCTGAACATCATGAAAAAAAGCGCTGAAAAGGAACTGGATGTTTCGGGCAACGCCTATGTTCAGGACATGTGGATCTTCATCGACGACAAGTTGACCGACGAAGGCCAAACCATGAAGGTGGATACCCTTTATAAAAACTTCATGGGCATTGGCGGCCCGAAGGACTATGGACTCACCCGTCGCATGGTTCAACTCTACATGCTCTGCTTGGTCCAGGAGGGACGCGTGCGGCTCACCGTAGGAGCGAAAGCCGGGCTTGCCACTCCCACACTCGATTATTCGAATGTCGCCGAAGTGGAATTCTCTGCCAAATTACTGGACGCCTTTGGCGAGATTCAGAAGGTGGCCAAGCCTGAGAACTGGGAGGTCCTCAGACCCTACGCAGAGAAGCTTCTCGGTATCGTGATTCCTACCACTCAGGATGATGCCTTAATCTCCAAGTACCGGGCCGACCTGCGGCAGCTCTTTGCTCAGGAAAAGGAATCGTCTTCAAGGACCGCAAGCCGTGCTCAAAGCCTGTTCGATGCCCTGAAGACGGGTAATCCCTATGAAACAGAAGTGGGGCAGGTCGTAAAGCTGTTTTCTGCAAATGTCGAGGGCGGGGATGACATACAGCTTCTTCTACACGCCCTGAAAGAGGCCATGGGCTATCAGGTCTTTGACACGAACAGGGCGGACTTAAAAGAGGTGGATGATCTTGCCAATCGCTTGAAAAACTACCGTGACATCCGGTCTTTTCTCGAGTATGAGAATGAACTCAAGACGGCCAATGCCTACTGCGCTATTACTCTACCGGACTCAAGAGAACTAGCCGAGGTTCGAAAGGCCGTCGAGGGAGTTCGAACCAAACTAAGGAATTTAAAGGAGTTCATCGACTCTGATGTTAAGCTGAGAACGGAACTTGTGGGTCATTTTCCACCGGTTGAAAGAGAAACGGGCACAATAGCAGCAATGATCCGTGAGTATTCCTCTGTGTATCTGCCCATTCACGAAACCGTCGTGAACCGAATCGATGCCAGCCGCAAGCAGATTCAGGACACGATCACGGGAAATGACATCAAAGCCCTTGGCGTCCTGGATGGAATCACGGCGTTGCAACCCACAAGCACCGAGAAGGTGGTAGAGCACCTGATACAACTTCGCAGTGAGATATTTGAATGTCCATCGCCTTCACGGACTTCCGTGGAGGATCACCTGCGCAATGGCCCGTTGCATGAATGCGGCTTGTCATTTATCAATGCGTCAACCTATGATCAAGCGGCAGAAAACGCGGCTATAAAAGCCGGGGAACTCCTCGATGTCGCATTCCGGCGAAAGATGGAGGTGTTTCTGAATCCCACCGTGCGGGAGAGGTTGGAGCAGGGAAAAACAGAGCCATCCATCGCCGAATTGCTGACATGCAAGACTACGGACGAGCTTCGTGCGTATCTCGTCAAGGCGGTGCAAGAAACTCCCGGCATCGTGGACGTCATCAATCGGTACCTCAAACGCATCGTTGTGAAGCGGGTTAAAATCGCCGATTTCAGGCCCAAAGTAGGAACAATACAAAAGGACCAAGTCGGTGAGGTAGCCGAGGAATTCGGTCAGTTCCTGAAAACCCAGTTCGATGATAACGAGGGAGATGAAGACTCCCTTCCAATGCTTCAGTTGGAATAAGAGGGCGAGTCGATGCTTTCGAGCTGGGTACTTAAGAAGCTGCAAACGCTGAAGGAGGAGCAGATCCTGCTCGTCCAGGATTCGCTTCGGCTTCTTCCTGAAACAGAAGGTGCCGTCCACCGGTTCGCCAATGAGAGTGGATTCACCGTAATCATCGCATCCACGAATCTCGTCTTCAGGGAACTCTATGAAAAGGCAACCGCGTCGAAGGAAACAAAGAAGCTTCTGCTCATCGACCGCGCCCCTGCTCGCAGAAGGGCTCACGCCTCGCTGACTAAAGCTCCCCCTCCTTTCTATCCTGATCTTCTTTCCAAGATCGCTAAAACGGCACAGATCGATATCAGTTTACGGCAGTTTCTCATCGAAAAGACGGGGGACCCAAACTGGCCTCAAGAGTCCAACGATCCACGGTTCGCGCGATTGATTACCGGCCGCATAGAAGCTGTTCTAAAAGCACATGCAAGCCTACGCGTGGCCCATCCGACTCGGTTTACCGATCACGATTTCAAGACGATTGTTGCCTATTCAGCGTTGGGCGTTCCCGAGGCCGCCTTTAAGCGACCAGAGGCTAAAACCTATTGGCGCATCGGCCTTTTTGGATATCCAGCGCTTGAAGAACTCGATTCACTTGCCTCTAAAGTCGCGCATTCTATCCGCGACGAACTGCGTAGCGCCCCAGCGCCCTTTTGTTGGTTCGCTGACTCACCGCCGGAACTGATCGTTAGGGCCTTTTATCTCTCAACGATATTGGTCCAGCACGTTGAGCATTGGAAGCTCCTGCTCACCAGCATTGACCCGGACCTCAAGCCCTTCAGCGAAATGGATACCGCTCTGATCTGCGAGGCCGCCCCTGAACTCGTTTCGATTGATCCCGTCCGGGCTCACGAGGACCTTCTCGAGGTCGAGGCGTCCCTGCCTAAGGAGGCTCTCAATCTCATTCTCCTCGACCAAATGAATGTTTTTGCTAACGGTCAATTCGCCGAGATTATCGAAAATGAACGCTATTCAACTCTGATCCGATCTCTGGCACTCCTGGTGGCGTTGGATAACCTCCTTTCTGACGAACCTTCCTTTGCATTCCATGAAAAAGTAAATCGTACGCTTTTTGCAGAGCCGGATGGCAAGAAAGACATCTTTATTGAACAACGGCCATCGCCGGCGTGGGAGAATCTAAAAGAGGCGTATCGACTGGTACGATCAATCCGAGATATTCAGGATGCATTAAATGTTGCGGTCAAGAATCTGAGTGTGAAACCAACGACCGAGTTGACATTTGAATGGTTCCGATCCCTATGGAATGACCGACGCGTCAACCGTCTGGAATACTACCTGTCGGCTCTCGAACGCCTGGTCTTCAGCGTCGATTTTCTACCACGTTCCGCAACTGATTTGCCACCCGCGTTTTCAGGCGCATTGGATCGTATTCGAGAACGCATCAGCACGCTGCGTGACGACACCCAGAGGGTGCTCACAGGCGTAAATGCCCGGTACCAGGAATTGGTTGCGGCCAAATATAAATCATGGATCACGACAGATTCCTCGGAAATAAGGTTAACAAGCCAGTTCTTGCGGCGTTGTGTTAAGCTGCATTGGGACCCCCAAAGCGAGAAAGCAGTGGTTTTTGTGTTCGACGGCATGAGGTATGACATTTGGGATGAGCTGGTGCGGCCAATCTTTGAGGATCGTATGGAGATAATTGCGGATTATCCAGCGACGTCTCTCCTGCCTTCGGAAACGCATATCAGCAGAAAGGCGATCTTTGCGGGTACATTTCCGGATTCTTTCGATAGCCGGAGCGGCGAAGATGCCCTTCTCAAAGAAGCAATGAAGCGAGAATTCGGCTATGAGGGCGATGTTGGGGTTGTTGCACCCGAGGGCGTGGGAACGGGCGAGACCGTCCGGTATCGCGCAAATAACATCGAGTTTTTCATTTTCGAACTGTGTGACAAGGAACTCCACAAGATACCCGTGAAGACACTACCCGACGGTCGTTGTGTTCCGGGACGTCCTCTTGCCTTCATTTATCAGCAGCATATCAAAGACATTATTGACACCGAGGTTATGGCCATAATCCGCGGTCTATCACCGGATACCAAGGTGTTTGTGGTGGCCGACCATGGATTTGGCTCTATCGGTCGCGAGCGCATTCGGGTGGAAATGGCCTGGCTGAATGAGCCGACAGATTGCTTCTATCTCAACGCACGGCTCAGGCAAGCATTGGGGGACGCCGGCGCACCTCGAAAGGTCCGTGATAGTGTTTTGGAATTTCCGGTCGCTGATTTGCGAATGCCTGATTCCGGCGAGGCCTATGACCGTTCCGCGAACCGGAGTTGGCGGAAAAAATTCGCGTCGATCATTTTCCCACGAACAGGTTATGCCCTAGCCAGGCCGAAGGCCAACTTCAAGCCTGACGCTTACTCCCATGGTGGTATTTCGATACAGGAAATGCTCGTCCCAATGCTAGCAATGCGAGTAAAAGCACCGGAAGAGGGTCTGCTTGTCCTTGGCCCGATTGCAGGACCATCGGACCTGATTGAGGGTGAAGAGGCGGAGTTCCGTATGCCGGTTCAACTCACACAATCTCACAAAAACAGGGAGGTGCGTGTTGAAGCGCAGGCGGTCTATCAGAACAAGGAAGATATCGCGCCGTTGCCCGCCCAGGTGCAATACGTGTCAGCGGCGGGAGGGGAAATCGTTTTCCGATTCATTCCGGATGTAGCCGACGCCTCCGATGAAGAGCGTAAAGCGGGCATCATGGAAAGAACGCTAAGAATCGGTGTCACTTATCGTGAGGCACAGCGCGTGGTGAGAAAGGCACGAACAATCAGGTTTTTCACGCGTCTAAATTCCGAAAAGATCGTTCGTAGAGTACCGGCACATCTTGGGAAAATACTGGGTCTGACTCCAAAGAGCATGAGATAAAGCCATGGCCAAGAAATACGATTCACAAGCTGGCAACCTCTTCAAAAAGGACGTCCCCAAGATGCCGGAGGGCTACTACTCCGGCGACAAGCCGAATCCGAACCTGCGGGCCTTCGTGGAGCAGCACATCAAAGAACGACCCTATGATCCGGAGACCGACGACTACGATGTGCCCGCGTTCGATAAGCCCATCGAGACCACCAAGGCCACGGCCATCTATAACATGCATACCTACTGGTCGAAGAAGCCGCACGACGCCATTCGTCAATATATCCGGCACTACACCAAGCCCGGTGACCTCGTGCTCGACCCATTCTGCGGCTCGGGCGGAACGGCACTTGCCGCGCTCATGGAGGGCCGCAAGGCCATCGCCATCGACCGCTCTCCAGCCGCAACCTTCATCACTAAGAACTACTGCACTCCCATGGATATTCAAAAATTTGAAGCTGCTGTAAGCAGTGTTTTTAAGCTTATGCACCCTTATTTAAAGCTTCTCTATTCTGTCAAGTGTCCAAGCTGCGATAAGGCTGGTGAAATTGGATATACAGTCTATTCCCCTCTTGTACAGTGTATCAAGTGCATGACCGCAGTGCCTCGATACCCGAAAGGTGATGAACAAAGCCGCGCATGCCAAGATTGTGGAACTGATTTCAGTGGAAAGGAAAAATTAGTTGGCACGGTTCCTGTCAGAATGATGATGAAATGTGTGGAAGGATGTCGAAGTAAGACAGAGATATATACATTCTCGCACGATCTAGATCGTAGTTTGGATAATATCGGTTTGCCTGATTGGTACTGCAAAGATCTTGACGCAAGATTGATAAAGAGATTTCCAGAAGGGCTGATCACACGCCAGCCGATCGCGTCCGGCGCGATTACAATCGCAGATTTATATACAAAGCGGAATCTACTCGCGGCAAAAATCCTTTTTAGCGCCCTCTCTATCATTGAATGCGAAAACGACATCTGTGATTTACTGAAATTTGTATTCAACGGCATTGCTCTTAACATATCTAAGATGCTCCGGGAAACAAAACGCGCAATCCAATCTGGTACTTACTATCTTCCCCCATTGTTCCGGGAACTACACATTTGGAATGCTTTTTCGTATAAAGCAGCCCAAATATCTAAATCATTGCATGAAATCAACAACATGCTGAGCCCGCTCCAGATAGGGTTGGTTATTTCAACGCAGAGTGCAGTCGATCTTTCTCAGATTACTTCAGAATCTGTTGATTACATATTCACCGATCCCCCATACGGTGCCAAAGTTCAATTTGCCGAAGCCAATCTGGCTTGGGAAGTATGGCAGGGATTTGATACCAATTGGTGGAATGAAGAGATAATCGTAAATAGACCGCGTAATGTCGACGAGCAAAAATGGTATTCCCTGATGCTGGAGGCCATGAAGGAAGCAAATAGAGTGCTTAAGCCAGGCAGAGACATTTCCGTTTGTTTTCATGGAGATGCCGGCTTATGGAAGATGCTACAAGATATCATGGCATTGTCAGGATTCGCTTCCGAGAAGAGCGCTGAACGGGCTTTATACATTGACGCAAAAGAAAAATCATATAAACAGCGAACAGCCGACAATGTTCAACTCAGAGATCTCGTCATCAATTTCCGAAAACCAAAGCCCGGTGAGGTGACGGCAACCGTCGCCATAACTGGTGATGAAGACAAAACGACCTTCAACGAGAAGGTCCACCAGATTATCCGCGATTACATCGGTGCGAACCCCGGCTGCACCAAGGACCGCATCTACGATGAGGTCGTAAGCCGCATGGTCCGCAGCGGCCAAATGGAGGCGCACGACTTTAGCGAACTCCTGGGCCAGGTGGCGGAGGAAGTAAAAACCCCTGTCAAGAAGGACCTTTTTCGGAACGAGGAGCCAAATCTCTTCTGCACTCACCAGGTGGGAAGATGGTACCTCAAAGAGACCGAGCTTGCGGTAGTGAACTCGGCCGATACCGCCCGGGAGGATGCTGCGGCCGAGAAGATCGGCGCATTCATCAAGGAATATATTGAGAAAAACCTGGGCGACGAAGGAGTTCACTACAGCGATCTCTTCGAGCATTACATCTACGCGGTGAAGGACAAGCCGCGGCGTCAACTGGCTGAATTCCTGCCGGACTATTTCTACAAGACTGAACAGGGCACATGGCGTCTACCGGCCTCCGAAGATGAGGAGCGCGCCAAACGGGAAGCACGGGTTAAAGGCTTAGGCCGGCGGGTCAAGCGCTACATCGCCCAACTCGAGCAGGGCGTTATCATTCCAGATCACGAGCGGCCAAGCGACGCCACGCTTGCTGAGTGGATTCGCCACTGCAAGCGGGCCGGGCTCTACGAGCAGGGCAAGCACCTCTATGAGAAGGGCGGTCTCAACCCCCACAACCTGTCCGAGGAGGCCATAGTCAGCGTCGAGGAAGATTACCAGGTTTGCGCACGCATGCTGGCGCGCAATGCAAGCTAGCCCAAGCGCCGCGGTCTGAATACGTCGGAGACTTAGGGATGAACGAAAAACTAAAAGATGTCTTTAAGGGCAAGGTCGTCAATAAGGCCCATACGATCAACACAGGCGTTGACGAGTTTCCTCGCTACGTCCTCGAATACCTGATTGACAACTACTGCTCCGAGGAAACCTTCCACGAGGACATGGAAAAGGTCGTTAGGCGGCTCAAGGAGGCCTTTGTCTACGGAGCGGAAGCCGAGAAAATCAGACACTATATTCGTGAAAACCGCAGCCATTCCGTGATCGCAAGCCTGGAAGCCCGGTTGGTTGAAACGGAGGACAAATACTGGGGCACCATTTCAGCGATCAACGAGAATTTTGTTAACATACCTGAGAACATCATTCGGCAATATCCCATGCTCCTTTCCGGGGGGATGTGGGGTACTATCGACCTGACTTACGACGAAACAGAGATTCATAACAAAAAAATCAGACCTTTCAAGATCACTGGATTCACACCCTTTCAGGTCAGCGTTATCAACCTGGACGAATTCATAGAGCGACGCAGTGAATTCTCTACGGACGAGTGGATTGATGTCTTGGTGGATTCCTGTGGCCTCGATCCTTCGCAAATGACTCGGCGTCAGAAGTTACTTTATCTTTGCCGCTGCATCCCTCTTGTCGAAACAAATGTCAACATGGTGGAACTTGCACCTCGGGAGACAGGCAAGACCTATCTCTATCGCAATATTTCATACTATGCGCACGTGCTGTCCGGAGGCAAATCTACTCCTGCCCAGCTTTTCATTAATCTGAATACGGGGAGAATCGGTGAGGTCGGCGTTCGGGACGCAGTTGTTTTTGATGAAATTGCGAACACCGATTTCACTGATCCGAGGTCATTCGTAAGCATTATGCAGGGGTACATGCAGGATGCGAAATTCAGTAGGGGGAAGAAGGAAATCCTTGCCTTTGCCAGCTTGGTATTTGTTGGCAACATTGACGTCCAAGGTAACCTGCCGCACGAGAAGTATTACCACCTCTTTGAACCACTACCAGATTTTTTACAGGTCATCGCATTTCTGGACCGCATTCATGGCTATCTACCCGGCTGGGAGATTCCTAAACTCGCACCTGAGAGTTTCTCAAAAGATTATGGATTCATCACAGATTACTTATGTGAAATTATGCACGAAATGCGTAAGGTCGACCTTCTTGGGAACCTCCGTGCAAGATTTTCAATTGTTGATCATGAAAAAAGGGCTAAAGGTGTCTCAGGTCGTGATCAGCGATCAATAATGAAAACCACATCCGGCCTTCTTAAGTTACTGTTCCCAGATGGTCGTGTCACAGATGAAGAATTATCAGAGGTCCTAAAACTATCTTGCGAGCTACGTCAACGCGTCCGTAATCAACTTCATCAAATGGCTCCAGGAGAGTATGACCGTATCGCATTGGGCGCACAGATGCTTCCATCAGGGGATTTCGTTAAGCCAACTCTTCTCGATGCAGATCGCATTCAACATGTTTCCTTACCTGATAAACCGTCGATTGGGGAGGTAGTTGGTCTTGCTGTAGATGGTGATCATGGTTGCATTCTACACTTCGAAATGCAGGCAACTATGGGGACCGGTCGAATCGTGCCCTTGGGATCAATTCAACGGGTTATGCGGGAGAGCATAGAGGCAGCAGCACAGTATATTAAGGCTAAGCATGAGGATCTTGAAATAAGCGCAGAGTGGCGGAGGAGTTTCGATGTAGCTGTTCTTGCAACGTTCATGGGAATCCCCAAGGAGGGGCCTTCAGCTGGAATCACTATAGTCACCGGTATTGTCTCTGCTTTAAAGAAGGTCCCTATACGCAATGATCTGGCAATGACGGGTGAAATAACGATAATGGGTAAAATCCTTCCGGTTTCGGGGATCCAACAGAAGATTAGCGCAGCTTTTGATGCCGGCGTAGAGGAAGTCCTCTTGCCTGCAGAAAATTTAAAAGAGGCTCAGTCTCTTCCAGAATATATGCTGGACGCAGTTAAGTTAACCCCTGTAAGTGCAATAGAAGAAGTGTTACGTATTTCTTTGGTCTCTGTTGATAAAAAACCACTTAGATAGACCGAGGGCTGATTACAAGCGGATCTTCTTCTGCCTTGAGGCGGAACGAGACTATGGGCAGCGATAAAGATCCTCTCGTATCTATATTTTCGGTTCAGATGGGGACAGGATGGGGACAGGGCGTTGAAATGTAAGATGCTCCAATCACAGTGCGTAGGGACAACCTCTCGTAATTCATTGATAAATAAGATGTAATGATTAGCAAGCTGAGTGGGCTTGAACCGCTTACCTTCTGCTCCCGAATCAGAAGGCTTGCTAAGAGAATGGTCAATCAAGCCCTCTTTATTTTGGAATCGTATTCGATCTATAATCATCTATCAAATTTGAAATCAGGCATCGGTTCAATTTTGCAGGTGCGTAGGGCGTGTTGAGTATAACTCCAGCGTGGAGGAGTTCCCCCATGACAGCCAAAATGACGATCTTTAATGGGATTTTATTGGCGCACTTCAGTGGATAAAATAATAGTTCGTACATTAGACCTTTTCTGTAGCGGTGGTGGTAGTTCGCGCGGCGCTGCCATGGCAGGAGCTACTCCAGTGGCTGCGGTGGATATATGGAGGCTAGCAACAGACACCTATAGATTAAACTTCCCTGAAGCGACCGTCTATACGCTGACGGCAAAGTCCCTCTCACCAAAGCAAGTGCAGAAGGACGTTGGTAAGATTGATTTAATTTTGGCTTCGCCTGAATGCACTAATCATAGTGTAGCTAAAGGTAATAGGCCGATATGCGAAAAAAGTAGAGAAACTGCATTTGAACTTGTAGGGTTTGCTGAAAACTTGCTACCGCGCTGGATTGTTGTTGAAAACGTCCTGCAAATGAAACGGTGGCATCGCTTTAACGAATGGCATCAGCAAATCAAGGACATTGGATACAAGACCAAGATAGCCATTCTCGATGCGCAGTATTACGGTATACCTCAATCTCGTCGCCGGCTATTTGTTATCGGGGATCTTGAAGCCACTCCAATCCTACCTAAACCAGGGCGCTGCACTCAGAAGACAGTAACCAGTATCCTAGGGCGTGGTGAATGCTTTGAAGGGATACAAAGGGTGTTGGCACCGGCTCTATGCCTATTTATTAAGCAATGAAGTCCTAAGAGCTGTCTAGTTATCAACCCCTGGGGCCATGGTCCATTTCCGCCGTCGTGAAATCACTTCTCTCTTAGCAGCTTTTCTGAGAACCAGTCGAGGTGGCGGTTCATCAAGTCCAAAAATAGTTTCGGCTCATCC